>Ga0315279_10000769_pt1 | contig 58771 bp, 59 predicted proteins | sample YL17G06_20_MG_FD_203694 | JGI IMG/M metagenome (GOLD analysis project Ga0315279, IMG submission 203694) | Sediment microbial communities from Yellowstone Lake, YNP, Wyoming, USA - YL17G06_20 | ecosystem: Environmental > Aquatic > Freshwater > Lake > Sediment | place: USA: Wyoming | collected...
AAGAAAAACTGATTAGCTTCGCTCCTGACTGATCGTAGAGAAGGATTAACATGGAAAAAAGCAAGAAGCCCGAACCGAAAGCAGCCAAGTTGGCCGACCTGATTGAGTATCAGGAAGCATCAGTGGTAAGCCGAACACTGATCGACAAAAAGGCAGGAACGGTGACGCTGTTTGCCTTCGATGAACGGCAAGGATTAAGCGAGCATACCGCGCCGTACGATGCGCTGGTTGAAATCATCGATGGCGAAGCAGAAATAACCATCTCTGGAAAGACGCATCGTTTGAAGGCAGGGGAAATGATCATAATGCCAGCCAATCAACCGCACAGTCTGAAGGCAACGGTGAAGTTCAAGATGCTTCTTACGATGATAAGATCCTAGCTTGCGCGGGAACTCTGTTACTCCTATAACAGTAAACGCTTGATAGACTGAAGGTGTGTTCTTTGGTCAAGATTGAGTCCCATAGCGGATTCGTCGATCTAGAGAATTCCTTTGAACGAGTGTGGCAGCTTCTGAGCAAAGCAGGTGGCGCTCGTTTGAAAACTGAAAAGAAGAAGACCCATTTTGCTGCTAGAGCATCAATGGAGACTCCTAGAGGCTGCAATGAGCCTAAGAAAGCAATAGTTTTTCTCAGACAACGTCAGAAGGGTGGCAGATTGGAAAAAGCCGCTGTATGTTTTGAATGCTGCTGGGGCTATTACTATACTTGCTGTCCTCAGAGAATAGACATGTACTGCAAGGCTCTAGACAGATGGGCATCATCTCAAGTTGAAGAATAGTGCGTGCTAGGGAACTTCACTTTCCGAAGATTCTAAGGATCAATTCAGCAAATAGACCGTTTCTTCTTGCTTCCCCACAATGCCAGAAACATCAGGGCAACTGCGCCTACGACAACCACAGTACCGATTATTAGGCCATATATCCCAGCAGACATCACTTGCTGAATGACCGGAATAGTGGGTATGGGCTCCAACGATGTACCCCCATGTTTGCTACCATGAATGCTTGCCTAGAAGGTAAGGTAGACTCGATATAAAAAGACTAATAGAGGACAATTCTAGGTGTGCGCACGCCTACTAATCATCTTGATGACGCTAGATTGACAAAATTCTCCAGGATTTGGCTTCCATGCTCTGTGTCGTTCACTTCTGGATGAAACTGAACCCCGTAGAACGGCTTCTTCACGTGTTTCACAGCCTGTATCTTACAGTTGTCAGATATGGCAAGAATCATGAAGCTCGGGGCGTCTTTCACCTCGTCATTATGTGACTCCCAGACCAGAAACTCTTTTGGCAATCCCTTGAACAATTCGTCCTCTGCAACAACTTTCAGTCTTGACAGGCCATATTCCGGAAGTTCAGCCGGCCCTGCTTTTCCGCCGAAATGAAGAGCCATCAACTGCATACCAACACACTCGCCGAGAATTGGGCCTTTGAAATGCTCAAAATAATCAATGCAGTTTCCCAGTTTCGGAGATTCCCATGCGACGCGCGGAGCTCCACCACTCAATATCAACGCGTCAGCGTCAATCTCGCCTACTGGCGTAGTGTTCGCGATGATCTTGGCTTCACATCCGAGCTCTCTGACTACTCGCCAAATCCTGTGAGTCCACTGTCCTCCATTATCAACGACGTAGACCTTAACGGGCTTACTCATACTCAATCGTCCCCGGCGGCTTGTTTGTTATGTCAAACACGACCCTGCTGACGTCGTCCTTCAAAGTGTTCGTGATCCTGATGGAAATTCTCTCCAGAACTTCATGTGGAATCTTCGAGTAAGCGGCACTCATCCCGTCTAAGCTTTCGACGGCCCGAACCACGACCACGTGCCCATAAGCCCTTACATCACCGTGAACCCCAACAGCCTTGCACGGCAGCAGAACAGCAAAGTACTGCCAAGGCAGGCTCATCCGTCCATTTGCCGCTGCCTTTTCAATCTCTTCCTCCACTATGGCGCAAGCTTCACGGGCAATTCTTGCATTTTCCGGAGTGGCTTCACCAATAATCCTCACGGCTAATCCGGGCCCTGGAAACGGTTGCCTCTCATAAAGCTCTGCTGGCAAACCTAAGGCTCGCCCGACAATTCGGACTTCATCCTTGTAAAGGTCTCGAAGAGGCTCGATGATCTCAAACTCGATTTGTTCAGGCAAGCCGCCAACATTGTGATGAGACTTAATCCTGTCCCTGAGGCCTCCTCCGCTCTCTATCCAGTCTGGCGCAATTGTGCCCTGAACAAAGCATTTCGCATTTTCTTTCCTGGCAACTTCTTCAAAAACCCTAATGAACAGTTCACCGATGACCTTGCGCTTCTGCTCCGGATCGATTATTCCTTTGAGTTTCTGATAGAATCGTTCCTTAGCATCAACAACAAGAACGTTCAAGCCGAGCTTTTTTAGCATTTTCTCGTTGTTCGCAATTTCATTCTTTCTCATGTAGCCAGTGTCAACTAGAACGCACAAAAGATTCTCGCCCACAGCCCTGTTCAGCAAGATCGCAGCGGTTGTAGAGTCGACTCCGCCGGAGACTCCGATGACAGCTTTGCCTCTTATCGAGTCTTTCAGTTTGCTGACGGATTCGTCTATGAACCTTTCAGCGTTGAACATTAACTTTCACACTTAGAGAGTTGGAATGAGGTATAAAAATCTTGTAAAGGTCACATTCAAACAATGGTTTTCGCAAGCTCGGTGAACATTGTTATCAAGTTACAGATTGGAAAAATATAAAACATAGGTCAAAGCCTAAGTTAATCCTCAAAAACTGGTGAAACTGATGGAAAAGCATACTCACGATCTCGTCATTATCGGAGCTGGCCTCGCGGGGCTCAGGGCTGCAGTCGCAGCGGCAGAAGTCAGCAACAAGCTGGACATAGCGGTCCTCTCCAAGCATCATCCGCTACGGTCACATTCTGTTTGCGCCCAAGGCGGAACCGGGGCTGTGACGAACGAAAAAGACTCATTCGACCTGCATGCCTACGACACTGTGAAAGGCGCCGATTTTCTTGCAGATCAAGACGTGGTGGAATTCTTTGTGAGACAAGTGCCCAGAGAGATAGTCCTAACTGAGCATTGGGGATGCCCCTGGAGCCGCACGGCCGAGGGCAAGATAGACCAGAGGCCCTTCGGAGGCCACACTTTTCCAAGAGCATGCTTTGCTGCTGACATGACGGGCTTCCACGAGATGCATGCGATTTATGGCAAGGCCATAACGTACGGCAACTTGAAATTCTATGATGAATGGTTTGCCACGTCAATAATAACCGAAGACAAGACTGCTGTTGGATTGACAGGCATAGAAATGAAGACAGGAGAAATGCAGACCATCCGCGCAAAGTCTATCGTCGTCGCCACGGGAGGCCACGAACGAATGTACGAGTTCACGACTTTTTCACATTCAACCACTGGCGACGGAATGGCCATGGCCTACAGGGCAGGCGCACCACTAGAGGACATGGAATTCGTCCAGTTCCACCCAACAGGCCTCGTGCCTTCAGGCGTGCTCATAACTGAAGGAGCAAGGGGCGAAGGCGGATACCTAATAAACGCTAACGGCGAACGCTTCCTGAAAAAATACGCGCCGGAAAAAATGGAGCTGGCACCACGAGACGTGGTCTCCAGAGCGGAACAAACTGAAATCAACGAGGGAAGAGGCCTACAAGGACCTTATGGGCCCTACATTGCTTTAGACCTCAGACATTTGGGCGAGGAGAAGATAAACCTTAGACTGCCACTCATCCGAGATGTTGCCATAAAGCTCGGCGGAGTGGACCCCGTCAAAGAGGTTATACCGATTAGGCCAGCGGCGCACTATTCGATGGGAGGCATCAAGACTAACATTAAGACTGAGACTCCGATCGCAGGGTTGTATGCAGCTGGAGAATGTTCATGCGTCAGCGTGCACGGTGCTAACAGGCTTGGAACAAACTCGACGGCAGACTGTCTGGTTTTCGGAGCCGTAGCCGGAGAAGAAGCGGCTAAACACGTTTTGTCAACCAGTTTGCGGGAGATCCCGAACGATAAGCTTCTGGCAGAGGAAAAAAGGATCTCCGAGTTGATCAAGAGGGAGGGCCCGGAGAGAGTTTCAGTCATCAGAGACGAAATGAGACGCGTCATGAATGATAAAGTTTGGATTTATCGAAAGGGCGACCAGCTTGAAAGTGCCTTGAAAGAGATAAGATCGCTTAGGAAAAGGTTCAAGAATGCAAAAGTCGAAGACAAAGGCCAACCCTTTAACACTGGATTGTTCAACGTGTTGCAGCTTGATTTCAGCTTAGAGCTCGCTGAGGTTACGATTGCCTGTGCACTTCCGAGAGCAGAATCGAGGGGAGCGCACTCGAGGGTTGACTTTCCGAAACGCGATGATCAGAACTGGCTGAAGCACACTTTGGCCTACTGCACTAATGACGGGCCGAGGCTTGAGTACATGCCAGTGACAATCACGAAGTGGCCGCCAGTGGCCAGGACCTACTAGGAGGATGAATGCTGTGAGCACGAAAGTCGAGAAGGTTGTTGAGTTCAAGATAAGCAGGCACAACCCAGAAAACAAGAAGAGCCACGTGTCCACGTACGAGGTGCCAATCCGCAAAGGAACAACGGTGCTTGACGCTCTACTGTACATCAAAGATAATCTTGATGGAACATTGACGTTCAGGCATTCGTGCAGGATGGGAATCTGCGGAAGCTGCGCGGTCAACATCAACGGTCAGCCCATGCTGGCCTGCTACACGCAGGTGCTGCATCTTAACGCTGATTCACTTATAATAGAACCCGTTGCCAACCTGCCCATCATAAAAGACTTAGTCGTGGACATCGAGCCATTCTTTGACCAGTACAAGAAGATCAGAACAGTTCTCATCAAGCCTGAAGAAGAGCTCAAGAAGGCGAGCGAATTCGTGCAGTTGCCAGCTGAGCTTAAAAAGTTCTGGGACCTGACCCTCTGCATAAAATGTTCAATATGCTATTCAGCCTGTCCAGCCGCGATCGACGAAAAGTTCCTTGGGCCTGCAAGCTTAACCGCCAATTACAGGTTCGTCGCAGATTCGCGAGACCAAGGATGTCCTGGACGAATGAAGCCTATGGCTGACAACATTTGGCTCTGCACGCAATGCAATTCTTGCACGTTGTTCTGTCCGAAGCTTGTCGGCTGCGCAAACGCCATTGTTGACGATCACAGCTTGCTTGTGGAAGCTGGAAACCTTCCCAAGACAGTCGTAGAAGTGCTTGAGAGGGTCTACAAGTACCGCAATCCGATGGGCACACATCAGAGCAAGCGGATGGATTGGGCCAAGGACCTTAACGTCAAGAATTACCCTTCAACGACAAGGACTGACGTGCTGTTTTTTGTCTGCTGCTCCGACGTTTACGATCTGAGAAACCAAGAAGTCGCAAGAAACATGGTGCAAGTGTTCAACCATCTGGGCGTAGACTTCGCCACGCTGGGAACTGAGGAATGGTGCTGTGGAGACCACATGCTGCGCCTAGGCGAAAAAGGCTTGTTCGAAGAGCTTGCCACACATAATATTGAAATGTTCAAGAAATTCAGTGCAAACAAGATTGTCACGCTGTCGCCGCACTGTTTCAACACGTTCAAGAATGATAAGCCGTACAGCGACGAGAAGCTCAACGTTCAGCACTACACGCAGTTTTTGGCGGACGCCATCAAGCAGGGCAAGATTAAGCCTGCGAAGCCTGTCAAGAAGAAAGTTGCCTACCATGATCCATGTTTTCTGGGCAAACGCAACGAAGTGTACGATGCGCCAAGACAGGTCTTGAAGGCAATACCGGGCCTGCAGCTCGTTGAAATGAAAAGGACGAGGCAGAGCAGTTTCTGCTGCGGCGGCGGCGCAGGAAGAGTCTGGACAGAGGATGCGCAACCAGAAAAAAGACCTTGTGTGAACAGGGTGAAAGAAGCTTTAGATTTGGGCGTTGACACGATCGCCGTGGCCTGCCCATTCTGCGTGACAACGTTGGAAGACGCCGTGAAAGTGCTCGACATAGAAAACAAGATTGCCGTGAAGGATGTTCTCGAACTCTTGAAAGAGTCGCTCTAGCCCCTCTTTTCCCAGTTTTTCATTACAAGCTTCCCTGCAAGCATGCTCTTTGCAGGCGTGCCCTATCTCTTCTCTAGGGACGTGTGGTTTTCGGGTCTTAAGGGGATAAATTAATATAAACACCAAAACTTTAGTTCCAGCAAGCATGGAGGATTGCATGTTGTTTGGTTATGCTGGTCAAGTGCTTCATGTTGATTTGTCCTCTGGAAAGACTCATGTTGAGCCTTTGAATGAGGATTATGCGAAGAAGTACATTGGCGGAATAGGTTTAGGCATCCGGATGTGGCTGGACTATTCGAAGGCCGGCGTGGACCCGTTTAGTCCTGAGAACCCGTTGATTCTGGTCATAGGCCCGATTGCTGGCACGATGTGGCCGACAGGAGGGAACGGCCATGCTTTTGTTTCGAAGTCTCCTCAGAGCTTCGGGGTCGGTGAGGCTAAGGCTCATGGTTCTTTTGGCACCGAACTGAAGAGAGCGGGGTATGACGCGGTAGTTTTCAAGGGCAAGGCTGAGAAGCCTGTTTATGTTTGGATTGACGATGATGCGGTTCAGCTCGTGGATGCTTCAAAGTTGATGGGCAAGTCGCCTGGCGACACGGAAGATGCGATTAAGGAGGAGCTGGGCGACTACTATATCCGCGTTGCCTCAATCGGCATCGCCGGAGAGAAGCTGTCACGGCTTGCGTGCATCATTAATGAGAAGACCCGGGCCTGTGGAAGGACAGGTTTGGGCGCGGTCATGGGATCAAAGAATCTCAAGGCTGTCGCAGTGCGTGGAACGCGTGACATTACGGTTGCGAAGCCAGATGAGTTTATGGAGTACGTGAAAGAGTTTCACGAGAGGATGAAGGGCCCGGCTACGCAGAAGTACAGGACGCTGGGTACGCCTGAAAATGTTTTGGTGCACAATTCGTTGTCATGCATGCCGACGAGGAACTATAACAACTCACGTTTTGAAGGTGCACAGAAGGTCAGCGGAGAAGTTCTCAACGACAAGTTTGTCGCGAAGATCATTGGATGCAGTTCCTGTGCGATGCGCTGCGAGCACATGTGCGTCGTTGCGGAGGGCCCGTACAAGAATACGATGACGCGAATGGAGTATGAGACGCTTTGGGCTCTCGGGCCGTACTGCGGTGTTGACAGGCTTGACGCGATCATCAAGGGCATGGAATTGTCGAACTACTATGGGATGGACGCCATCGGCGCGGGCGTTACCGTCGGTTTCGCCATGGACTGCTTTGAGAGAGGCCTGCTGAAACAGGAGCAGCTTGGCGGTGTAGATGCGAAGTTTGGCAACGCTGAAGCCATGGTTCAGCTTGTTGAGAAGATAGGTAAGCGTGAGGGCGTTGGCGAGCTGCTGGCCGATGGGGTGAAGGTGGCTGGTGAGAAGATAGGTAACGGCGCTGAGAAGCTGGCCCAGCACATTAAGGGCGTCGAGGTTACTGGTTACGATCTCAGATGCTTGAAGACGGCTGCCTTGGGTTTTGCAGTTTCATTCCGCGGAGCGGATCACAATAGGCATGGTGCCTACGCTTTTGACGTGAAAGGAAAGGTCAACCGCTTAATTGCAGAGAAGGGCAGGGGCAAGATGGTCAAGGACATGGAGGACACGTACAACCTGATTGACTCCTTTGTCGTCTGCAAGTTTTCAAGAGGCACGTACTACAAGGAACTGCCTGACATGGCCAAGCTGTACAGCTTAGTGACGGGAATTGAGATAACGCCTGAAGAGCTCAAGCGGTGCGGTGAGAGAATACAGAACGCGGCAAGGCTATTCAACATCAGAGAGGGCTTGGGCAGGAAGGATGACACTTTACCGTGGAAGGTTATGCATGAGCCCATTCCAGACGAAGGCCCGTCTAAAGGAGCCATGGTGACCCAGGCGGAGCTGGATTTGCTTCTGGACGATTATTATGAGGCAAGAGGCTGGACGAAACAGGGCGTGCCAACAGTGGCGAAGCTCAAGGAGCTGGGCATGGATGATCTGATTGGCCTAGCAGAGAAGAAGGAGGCTTAGAAGATGGTGAAGATTCACGAGAGAAAGTTCGTTTCAGCAGACCCAGACAAGTGCGTAGGATGCCAAGTCTGCGAGTACATCTGCTCATACACGCAGGACAAGGCGTACAACCCGCTGAAGTCGCGGATAAGAGTGGTCAGGATCAATCAGCTAGTAAACATGCCTGTCACGTGCAGGCTCTGTGAAGACCCGCCTTGCGTTGCAGCGTGCCCGAGAGAGGCTTTGACGCAGTCTGAAGACACCGGGCTGATAAGCGTTGACAAGGACAAGTGCAACGGCTGCGGATGGTGCATCGAAGCATGCGACTACGGAGCAATAATGCTACACCCCGACAACAAAATAGTCTACGTGTGTGACCTGTGCAAGGACAAAGGCGAACCACAATGCATCAAATGGTGTCCCGAAGAAGCCCTAGATCTCGTCACAAGCGACGTGTTAGCACAAAAAGCAAGGATTACGGCTGTGAAGAAGCTTTTCCAAGAGGCCATGAAGCCCAAGTAGCGAGGATTTGTGCTTTTCTAATCTGTGGACCCAGTCTTCTAGCATGGACTCATACTAAGATGGCGATATCTCCCGTATTCCCGATTGGCATAGATATCTCCAATCAATAGATGCGTCAAATTGGCTTAAAAACCATGTTTCTAAACTATTCAACGGAAACACGCCTATCAGTTACTCTTCATCAAGTCTCATTTTGCCCCAACAACAATAATGTCTTCACTATCCTCATCGCTGAATCTGGCAAATTTGAAGTCTCCATAAATCTTCAATTGCCTGTATCCTATTTCCATCATCAATTCTTTGAGTTTCTGTGCCGAAACAATCCTGTAGTCCACCGAATCCGCTTCAAACGTGGGTTTCTCATTGAATTCAAGAAATGAAATGACGTTGAATTTCACCTTTGTTCTGTAGAAATCAAGTACATAAAAGAAGATTTTTCTATCTCCATTTGGCTCTTTATGAAAATGTATTGGAAAAATCCGTCTTCTTTCTTTGACCCACTTTGGCAAGTTTCTTATTTGGATTATGACAACGCTCTTTTTCCTCGAAACATTATACATGCTTCTTAGAGCGGACAGAATTCTTTTCTCTTCTAACTCGTGATTGAGAGAATTGCCTAAACAAACAACGCAATCGAACTTCTTATCAAACACATCAGTTAGTCTCTTGAAATCAGCTTGAACAAAATCCACGTCTGTTCCTAACAATTCTGCGTTCCTTTTTGCTTTATTTATCATTTTGATGCTGACGTCACTACCTGTGACTTCAAAGCCGAGTTGTGAGAATTTTATGACATGTTTTCCCGTTCCACATGAACAGTCCAATATAGATTTCACACTGTGTTTCTTGAAAACGCTGTTGAAAAATGGCAAGTCTTCATCGTATCGCTTATCTGAAATCATCACGTCATATTTGCTGGCAAACCTATCATAGAACTCTCTAGACTGATTCTCCATACAATAAGAGCATTTGTCATTTCGTAAAAGCCTTTCTAAAATCAATTGCTAGGTTCAGCTATAACTTTTCCGCAACATCGTTAGGTTTGTTTATCTGGTTCTACCCTAACGCTAAGAGGTCCAATCCCAGCAAGGGATGGCAAGATGTGTGATAATAATTGCTCTGCACTAAGTAGCCGAACTTTACCGTTTGGATTGGTTTGTGTCCAACCATTCTTCTCTTTATGGTATCTTTGTATATAGCCATGTTTAGTTGTGATGTAGATTGTGCACTCATTATTCTTCAACTGAATTCACCAATCCACATGGTATCCTTCGGTTCTGCTATAACTTTTCCGCAAAACCCAAAATCTTGCATACGCACAATTACAAGCCCTTTAAACCTTCCAAAGAAGAGGAATTTATTGGCGAATCGAATGAGCAACATAAACATAGAGAAGGGAATCAAAGTCAATGCTGATATCAAGCTAGGATGCGTTGATGTTGCGAAAGTTGCAGAATCAAGAAGGGAAATCAGTCATCAGATGACCGACTGCTCCCGCAAACACCAATTTCCTTCGGATTTGCGTAATAAATGATATGCGCAGATACGTGTTTAGGTGTACCGCACGCTCAGCTGTTTTCACGGTTTTGGGTTCGGTTTGTACAGAAAGAGTTTCGCGATCTCCAGCCAGACGGTAGTGAGAAGAGCGAAGGCAAAGATCAAGCCGAGCTGGCTGGCCGCAAGTGTTGAAAGCCTGAGCTGGAAACCTACTGAAGGTACGCTGACTGCAACGAGCAGGAAAGAGAAGGCAACAACTGCCCACAGGTCCATAACCTTGTTCGATAAAGGACCCAGAATGTAGAGCGGTTCCCTTTCTGAACGTGAGACAAAGGCAAGGATTATGTGGCCCATTATCCAAGCAGAGAAAGCGAAAGTCTGTGTTTCAACGTCTGAAAGGTTCTGCCAACGCGCATAGAAGTATGAAAGCATCACGGCTGCAAAAAGGCTTGCCCCAGAGACCGCAATGTCGACGATCATTTTTGAATCAGGAAACTTCGCTTTCGGGCTCCTTGGCTTTCGGCTGTAGATCGTTTTTTCAGCGGGCTCTGTGACAAACCCGGCGGACGCGGCGAGATCCATGAAGAGTTCGAGGACGATAATCTGTATTGGAGCAAACGGTAAAGGTATGCCCAAAGCCAAGGGCAGAAGGAAGATCGAGATTAGCGCAACCTTGATGGACAGATAATACTTCAACCCTTTTCTAAGGTTGTCAAAGAACGTGCGGCCTTCAAACACCGCGTGTCCGATGGTTACAAAATTGTCATCGGTCAACACAACATCTGCCACTTCTTTAGCTGCGTCGGTACCTTTTACGCCCATCGCAATGCCAACATCTGCGCCTTTGAGGGCCAGAGTGTCGTTTACACCGTCGCCTGTGACAGCGACAACCTCGTCGTTTGCATGTAACGCGTTTACCAGTCGATACTTATTCTCGGGCGTCGTTCTCGCAAAAACTGAGACCTCCTCCACAACCTTCTGTAGGTCCTCGTCAGAAAGCTTGTCCAGCTCCGCGCCAGTCAGCACCTTCTCTGAGGGGATGCTAACACTCTTCGCTATGTACGCGGCAGTTTGCGGATGATCACCCGTGACCATGATCGTCCTGATCCCCGCCCTGTTGATGGCTTCTATCGTTTCCTTGACGCCTTGGCGCGGGGGATCCTCAATCGAGACTAGGCCGACGAAGTCCCAGTTTCCCTCCAACTCTGAGAAGGGCAAATCTGCTTCTTCAGCGGAGACTGCTTTTTCTGCAACGGCGATCACTCTTCTCCCTTTCGCTGTTTCTTCTTTGAGCTCTTCGTCAACAGGTTCATTGCTGCCTTGTGAGCTTAGAATTTCCTCGGGCGCTCCAACAGTCGAAAGCCAGAAGCCACCATTTCTTGCACGCAAGACGGATCTGATCCGTCTGTTGATCTCAAAACCGCGTTCACGGAGAACGCTTCCGAAACTCGTTTTGACTCCGAGTTCACGGGCTTTGTCCAGAAGTGCCTTGTCAGTTGGGGACAGTGACATTTCAGTCAAGGCAGCAGCAGCTGCACCAAGCGTTCGGACCTCCTCTCTCCGCGGATAAACCTGAGCGACCTGCATCTTATTCTCAGTGATCGTCCCTGTCTTGTCAGTAACGATGACAGTTGCATCACCCAGAACTTCCGCAGCTTTAAGCTTCTTAACCAGAAAACCCTTCTGCGAGAGTCGGTAGGAGCCTATTCCCAAGATCATGGTAATTATGATGGGCAACTCTTCAGGGATGGCTGCAAAAGCAAGTGCAAGCCCCGTCAGAATCAGCTGGACAAGATTCTGCGACCCAAAGCGAAGGATGCCTATTAACGGGATGATTACGCTGAAGAATATGGCGACATAAGCAAGAGTTTTCGAGAGTGCCTTCATGGCCAATTGTAACGGCGTTTTCGGAGGTTTAATCGTCTGAGCCATAGCAGAAATCTTGCCGAACCTAGTGTCCTTGCCAGTTGCGTATGCTTCTCCTTTTCCTTCACCCGAAACAATCAAGGTCCCTGCAAAAACGTCGTCTCCAACATTCCTCTCTTGGGAAAGAGATTCGCCTGTCAAAACCGACTCGTCCACTTGCACATCGTAGGCCACGCCAAGTTTGCAGTCGGCAGCGATTCGCGTACCCTCAGTGAAAACCAAAGTGTCGCCAGAAACCACTTTCTCAGTTTCAACCTCAACTATCGTGCCGTCCCGCACAACTCGCGTTTTTGGAGCAGCCAACTCGGAAAGCGCAGAAATGGCTTTCTTGGCACGATATTCGTTCCAGATTTCGACAAAAACCAAGACGAAGATGACACTGAAGATCGTTAAGGCATCTTGCAGGCTTCCGAAAACCGTATAGACTATGCCGACGACAAGGAGCAACAAGATCATGGGTTCCGTCACTTCTTCCCTGGCGATGCCCAGAAAACTTGTCTTCTGAGGTTTAACAAACTGGTTTGGCCCGACCTCTAAGAACCTCTTTTCAGCCTCGGCTTGAGAAAGCCCTTTTGACTCTTTGTCTGAACCTTGCATACGCCACGTCAAGCTGGTTTCATGCCTTAAAAGCTTGTGTTTGAAAACCCACAAAAAAAAGAGCTATGGTTACGCTTGACTGCATAAAGCGCGCGCTTGGCAGACGGGACGCTAGACTCGCATTTAAAGAAGCTCTCAGTAGGGAAAAAATCCAAATGTTCGCGTTGAAATTGAAAACGCTTTGAAGTCTTAGAGCTTCCAAGAATTTCCTCGACGGCTATTCGCCCGCCACTGAGCTTGCATCAACGTCACGTACCGCTTCTGTTGGAGTTGGTTCTGTTTTTGGATTTGAGTAGTTCAAGGGCCGCCGTCTTTGCTCCGAGTTCCGCTTTGATTTTTTCGTCTGCGCTTCCGATTATTATGATGTCGCCCTCTTCCAAGCTCAGTTTTGACAGCGCAACGAGAAGGGTGGATTCGCTTTTTGACACGTCCTCCTTTGTGCCGGGCATAGTGAGTCTGTTCTTGGTGAAGATTAGAGTGGTGGCTCCCTTTGCTCCAGCCATGAGGGCAGCGTCTCTCTGCTCCAGACCGTATTTCACTGAGTCTTTCATTCCTCTCACTCGAACTGCAACGTTAAATGGGCCAACTGTCAAGGGCGTGGACGGAATCTCTATTTGCTCGCTCATCAGAGTTCTCAAGCTGGATAGCAGTTTTCTGCCACCTGCAGAGAGAGCGATCCCCGCTTTTGAAACGTCGATCAGCCCTTCATTCTTCAGGTGTTTGACAAGAGTTCTGGTTCCGCCTTCCCCCAAGCAGAGGTCCTTTGAGAGTTTCATCCTGCCGACGGTTTGTTGAAGACTGATGTCTTCCAAGGCTTTCATGATATGGGCCTCCGCGAATGAGGGCAAACGTCCCGGTGCGATTTTCGCTGCAACCCTATTAACCGCTTCAAGGATTTCCAACGGCGTTCTCCTCGTCTGTAGTTGTCGTTAGTTGAATATAGGAATTCTTAAGTAGAAGCTGGATGGATTATCTAACCAGGTCGACTCCGATGAACACCGTCAAGATAGCCCTAATTGCGACATTCTGCGCGCTATCAATAGGGACAGACTACGCCCTAGTAGGCGTCCCAAATGTTAAACTAATGGACCTGATTGTCTTCCTTGGAGGTTTCCTTTTCGGATCGGTCGTTGGGTCTTCAATCGGCATAGTTTCCTGGCTGATTTACGGTTCGATAAACCCGTACGGCTTCGAGCCTCGAATTTGGGTCGCAACGATGCTTGTTGAATCCGTGTACGGGATAACCGGCGGCTTGTTAAGAAAAGCACTTGGCTCAACAAGCTTGAGCAGTGAACGGTTAAGACTCAGCATCCTGTTTGCAACAATGGGTTTTCTTCCAACAGTGCTCTACGATTTGATCACCAACATTGTCTATGCATCTGTCTACAACTCACCAATCATCGTCGCGATTTTCCTTGGAGCACCGTTTGCAGTGTTGCATGAAGGTGCCAACTTTCTGATCTTTGGAGTTTGTTCGGTTCCAACGATTGTGGCGTTAAGGAAGCTGAGAAAGGATGACAGATAAGACCTTCTTAATGAATAAGTGGATCCTAGTAGCGTTGGTTGTGCTCTGCTGGGCCTTGGCAGCATCATTCATGGCAGGGTACTATTATTATCAGTACAGCGACCTCTCGTCTAAAGTGAAGGGACAGTCAATCACGGCTAATCTTGGCATCAGCTACGGAAATGGAAGTGCTACTCGTTGGTTAAATGAAACGAAAATCAACTCTGGCTCCACGCTGCTTGACCTAACAAGACTCGTTGCTTCAGTAAACTACACAGAAAGTCTATCAGGCGCATCTGTCAACGCGATAGACGGTGTTCCTAGCTCTGGCGGAAAATATTGGTTGTGGTGGAGTTATTCAAGTTATGGATGGACCTTCGGTCAGGTTGCTTGCGACAGATACGTAGTTGGAGAGAATGAGACCGTTGTCTGGTATCTTGAGGCTTTTGCTAATGCTCAGCCTCCATCCTAATCAAAAATCGACTTGCGCTGAAATGAGTGGGCTGCTCTCGCAACAAGGAAACCATTTGAAAATGCCTTGACGACCCATTCTTGCGTTGGCACTGCCGACTGGACAGAGTACCGGTCAACAAGAAAAACCCACGAGCCAGCTGGGCCACTCTAATCGATACCGCAGGTCTGATTATGTGACAGATTGTCTAACGCATTGCTAAAGAACTGTGCGATTTGCACGCCTAGCGCTCGGCTTGGCCGTTTCCTCATCGTACAGAATGCTGGAGCAGCGACGTACCTGTTGAACACGCTAACGTAACAGCGGGGCAACTTCACAAGAGCGCCGTTGAACTCTCAGTCCTGAAAACAAACACGCCAGCACTCAAACTGTACGAGAAACATGGTTTCAGAAAGAAGCAGGAAAGAAGACGGTCTCTCATTCTAATAAAAGACGTTAAGAACACCTAGCAACACCTAGACATGCTAACAGTCCATGGCCCGTGCTCATATCAAGACGTTGAAGCCATCTTTCATACGCATCAGCCCGACAGATCGCGCCGTATCTTCAATCACTCTCCTTTCATGCGTGCGCTGATTTAGACCAGTGAGAACAACCACCTATCGGCCCATGTCCTGAGAAAAGGGTAATAAGCCGTGCGAGAAGAGTGCACCTCAGGGAAGAAGACCAAAAATGGATGTTTTTGAAGCCATAAGAACCAGGAGAAGCATAAGGAAATACCGGCCGGAACTCGTTCCTGAAGAAAAGTTGGAAATGATTCTTGAGGCTGCTCGTCTGGCGCCCTCTGCTGGTAATCGCCAGCCTTGGCGTTTCGTAGTGGTTCAGAACGTGGACCGAAAAAAGGCTTTGGCAGAAGTGGCGAACAATCAGGCATTCCTGAAGGATGCTGCCGCGATCATAGTGGCAGTAGGCGATCCTGAAGCGTCGGCGAGGTGGTACGAAAAGGACACGATGATAGCCTTGGAACACATGGTCTTGGCGGCCACGGCCCTGGGCTATGGCACTTGCTGGATAGGCGCCTTCGACGAAGATGCGGCAAAGCGTCTACTCAGAATCCCTGCAAGAATGAAAGTTGTTGCGATACTACCAATTGGTGTATCAAGTGAAAAACCAGCTCCTAAACCAAGGAAAGAGCTTTCGGAGATTTTCTTCAAAGAAGAGTGGCAGACTCCTTGGCCGACGCACTAGTTCATTCAGGCTGACGGTAGAACATCCACTGCAGTACGGGAACGGCCTCGGTTCGCCTGCGGCCAAGACTTAGCGTGCGCTTTTTCAGTGTTTCTGTTCATATCGTTGTGACTGCGGTTTTTCCGTTTGCCAATCAGCTTGCAGAAATCCCAAGTTTCATGCTAATGTTGTCAATCCTTCAGTATCTATTCTGATCGACTGAGCGCACGCTGCGAAGAACCTGGAAGAAAAGAGATTTGAGAGTCTGATGATCGTTCTCGGTGCTACTTGGCTTTTTCGTCTGCTTGCATGATCCCGAAAACGTTTCCTTCAGTATCTGCACAGTAAGCCATGTATCCTACTCCAGGAACGGCTGTTTTCTTCTGTACAACTTTCCCGCCGGCCTTCACTATCTTCTGGAGATATTCGTCAACTGAAGAAATATCTATCGTGTTCCAAGTACTTCCCTTATTCGTGCGCTGCATTATCGCACCGTCTATGCCAGGCTGCTTTTCTCCGCCTGTCTTTGCAAGCCAATAATCAACCGGTCCCTGCCACTTGTTTATCTTCCAATCGAAGACCTTCTCATAGAATTTCACTGCTCTCTTCGGATCATCCGCATGAATCTCAAAATGAACGACTCTCGGCATTTCATCACCGCACCGAACAATCCGCTTATGAGTCATATATGCATTTCTAGACGCGGATACTGTTAACCTATTTGTCATGCACTAAATGATTCCGACAATTCGTATCACAGCACCAAGAACAAGCGAGGCAGCCCATATCACAAACGTGGGTATCATCAACCACTTTCTTCCAAAGCACGTCATTTTTGGCAAGGGTGTGAACATCCCCTAGGAGTTAACAGAACCTAGACGCGTTACTTGCGTTCCAAAAATGGGTGAATAGCAAGTAAGCTAATAGCATCAGCCATACGAAATCATTAAAAGTCCGTGTTGCAAATCCAAATGATTGATTCTCATGATAAACAACGGAAGATATATGTTCACTTCAGAATCTGTGGCAGAAGGCCATCCTGACAAAGTGGCAGATCAAATATCAGACGCCGTGTTGGATGCTGTCTTAGCTAAAGATCCTAAAGCAAGGGTTGACTGTGAAACGCTGGTGATGCAAGGAAACGTAGTAGTCACTGGTCAAATCACAACCGTCTGCTACGTGGACATACCTCACATCGTTAGAAAAACATTGAAGGAAATCGGGTTGGACAATGCCAAAGATGGCATGGATTGGGAGACCTGTGGCGTTCTGGTTTCGATAACGGAGCAGTCCCCAGATATTGCAATGGGAGTCACTGAGACTGAAACTCATGAACAGGGAGCTGGAGACCAGGGAATGGTGTTCGGCTATGCAACAAATGAGACGAAGGAATTGATGCCTCTGCCAATAATGCTTGCACACGGTCTTGTGAGGAGACTTTCTGAATGCAGGAAGAACAAGATTCTACCATATCTGAGACCAGATGGCAAGTCGCAGGTCACAGTTGAATATGATGAAGGGAAACCGAAAAGAGTGGATGCTGTCGTGATAGCGGCTCAGCACGTTGAGAAAGTTGACAGAGAAAGAATGAGGGAAGACATAATAAGTCACGTCATAAAAAAAGCCATACCTCCGAGCATGTTAGACGAAAAAACAAAATACTACATCAATGAGACAGGAAGATTCGTCATCGGAGGAACCTTGGCAGATTCAGGCCTAACAGGAAGAAAAATCATCGTCGACACCTATGGAGGCGTCGGAAGTCACGGCGGAGGATGTTTCTCTGGAAAAGACCCCTCAAAAGTCGACAAATCTGGCTGCTACATGGCAAGGTACATTGCCAAAAATGTTGTTGCTGCGAGTTTAGCAGACCAATGCGAGGTCCAAATATCATACGCAATCGGCGTAGCACAACCAGTTTCCGTGATGGTAAACACTTTTGGCACGGGAAAGATACCCGATGAAAAAATCCTTGAATTGGTGAAAAAGCATTTCGACATGAGACCCAAAGCAATAATAGATCATTTGAATTTGCTCAGACCGATATACAGAAAGACAGCTGTGTTCGGACATTTTGGAAGAGACGATCCAGACTTCACGTGGGAAAGAACTGACAAAGCAAAAATTCTCAAAAAAGATTCCGGAATCTGATCTAAGCGGCGGCTCTCCTTTTTTGACCCAGTGCTGCTGTCGCAAGCAATTTGCGGATCAATACACTTGGAGGCGCAACTAGAGTGCCAACGGATTTTCGAGGTTTCTATGTGTTTTGAAGAATTCTTCACAGCCTCTCTTCACGAGGTTTCGTAACATCTTCACTCCATATTCCTGCATAGGCGCGTCGTCCTCCCGCTCATGTCCTCGAAGACCTGAAAATCCCCTTCGCGTAACTCTTGGCTTCGCCTATTCTCGAGTCTTGACAGCACTCTGAAGTAATCGCGAACTCTTCTCTTTCTTTCTGTGTCATTCAAGAGAACCTTGTAGTCACCGTCGAGCAGACCACCCTCTTCAACCCTCAGTCTCATGGGACTGATGACGCCCATGCCTTCAAGATGCGTCAACAACTTAACGACGTCCGAAAGATCGCGGAGTGTCCTAATCTTCGTCAGCTCTGGCATTCGGTGGTATCTGAAATAACCTGCATGTGCCAGCTCATGGATTAGGTAGTAGACGACTTCACGATGGTCAACGTGAAACTGTCTAAAGTTCAAGTTCAGTGCGACATCTTCACCATAAACGACATTGTCATAATTTACGATCAGGTATACCGTTGTTCTGAAGGCGTGTCCTTCAGGAAGGTACCCCAGGACTGCGCTAAGCCATTGGCTTTCTTGCCGACGAATGAAGTATTCCTTGACAGTGTCAATGGCGGTTTCAAACTGCGTGTTCCAAATGGTTTGTTCCAGGTTTTTCTTCCAAAACTCTCTGATCGTCAATTTTGAACCAAATGAGGACCACAGATAATGACTGTACGCGAGCTCACTGCCTTGCATGGAAACCAGACGCTCAAGATTCTCATCAGTTCTGTTCCGCAAGTAACCAGCGGCCGCTTCGATTACTGAACAATCGAACAGTACTTTGTGTCCGTTGCTTCGCTGGCCGATCTGCTTCATGCCACGCTTTGGACGTGGTTCAATCTGATTTGGATTTCTAAATCACCCATAGCGCACCATCGCACAGTCAGACAATGTGCGTTATGATCCACTGAAGATCAGTTGCTGTAATGGACTTATTTCTTGATCTCGTTCTGATATATTCCAGCAACAAGCTCGGCTATGGCTGGGGCGCTTGTCAGGCCTGGCGATTCTATGCCTACTAGGTTTATGAAACCATGAAAGCCCTTGTCTGCCTCATTTCTTATCACAAAATCCCTGAACCCTTCGCCTGGGCCTTGAAGTTTAGGTCTCACACCGGCGAAATCGGACACGATCTGGGAACTTCTGATGCTGGGCATGTATCTTTCCACTCCTTCTCGGAACTCCTTTTCATTTGATCCCACTTCGTAGTTGATGTTGTCTACGTAGTAAGCGTTCGGTCCTAGCCTTACTGCGCCGCCTAGGTCTGGAGTGAGGTGAATGCCTAGGCCTGGTCCCTCTGGGACTGGGTAAACGAGCATTTTGACAAGCGGCTTCCCGACAGTTCTGAAGTAGTCTCCCTTGCAGGGATGTTGTCTGTACTTGTGCTTGTCTAGGTCTATTCCGAGCATTTCGGCTATCTTGTCTGCGTAGAGGCCCGCGCAGTTTATGACCGTTTTTGCTTTGATGGTGAATTTCTCGCCTTGGCTAGTTCCTCCTATCTCATACGTGTCTCTTACTTTTCTCAGCGATGTTACATCAGTGTTTGTGGACAGGACTGCGCCGTTTCTGGAGGCTTCTGCACAGTAATGGGCCATCAGTTCATCAGGCTCGATTATGCCCGTTGAAGGCGAATAAAGCGCCTTATCAACTTCCACGTTCGGCTCCAGCCTCTTGACGGTTTTCCCGTCCAGGAACTTCAATCCTTCAACGCTGTTATCCTGTCCCTGCTTCATCAGCTTTTCCAGCTCAGCTATCTCTTCATCTGTGACTGCCACGGTCAGTTTGCCAAGCTTCTTGTATGGGAGCTTGTATTTTTCACACATCTCATAGATCATGACATTGCCTTTCACGCACAGCTGAGCCTTCAAAGAACCCTTTGGGTAATGAATGCCAGAGTGAACAACGCTACTGTTGTGAGTGCTAGTCTCCTGGCCATACTTAGCGTTCTTCTCAAGAATGAGAACACCTTCGGTTTTTTCCGAGACCTTTGCTGCTACGGCCAAGCCCACTATGCCTGCCCCGACCACGACGATGTTTGTCTCTTCCACAGACAGACCTCAAACGTGCACGTTAATTCCTATCTGAGATTTGACCTTTGCTGTTAGACTTTGCCCCCAAGACCCAAAAACCCAAGTTTACTGTGGCCACGTACTATAAGGGGGATGGATCACTTCAAAAAGAGAAACGCGTGTCCCCAACCTTAAGAAAACGAAGAAACACGAAAACCAAAGCAATGATAGCCAAAAGACCGCAGCTACAAACTGCGCAACGAGTAGGCAATGAGCGCGGGGAATATGAGAGTTCAGCTATTAATTATCGATTCATAATGTATTTTTACTCTTAGCTTTCTGTTATGGTGTTAGTGAGAAAATGAGAGTGCATACGTATACACGAGCTAAACCAGGCAGAAAGAACAAGACAGTACGTGTAAAGAGTTACGTGAGAAAAAAATAGACAAGACTTCAACACGTTTCTAGCCAATATCCGACGCAGCCGCCTGTTTCTGACGCTGGAGCGCATTGTTCAGCAAGGAAATGATAGAAGGCGAAAAGCTGCACGCTCAATTCGTCAGGAACACTGCAACTGTCAAGAGACCACTAAAGCCCACATCTGAGGTGCAGACTCACAAGTTCGCGCTTTCTGCGTTGATGGCTACTTCTCCGCGCGCGTACGGAAAGTCTAGTATGGACATAAAAAAAGAGAGGAAAATGGCTAACTAGACTTGTTGTTTTCTCCTGTAGGCTAGGGCAGCGGCTACTGTGCTTACGACGAGCAGCGACAGCATTATCAGCGGCTGGAATTCTGGGATTGAACCCGTTGGAACCACCTCGAAGTATCCCCACATCAGGTTAGGATGAATGATACAGTAGTACTTGTATGTACCAACCGTGCTGGAAGCGACAAATTGAAAGTTAACTGGCACGGAACCAGCAAAGTCAGAGGACTGTGGATCACCCTGCTTGGGCGATGTATCGTTGGTGTAGCTGACGAAAAACCTGTGGGCAATTCCATCTCCATCGTTGCTTATCAAAGTCAGGTTGACAATGTCACCCTGCTCGACCACGATTGGCGGACCAGGACTCGATATGCTTCCCGCCGTGAAACCCCATCCTCCTCCGAAGGAACCATACAAAGTGAAGTTGCGAGCAGTTGCCGCTTTCACGCTGTAAACTTGTGTAGTCGCAACTGCAACCAAGAAAACGCCTAGTATCGTGGCAAAAAGCCATTTCACGCTCATGTTTCTCACGCTCTTCATTATGCGAATAAACTCAGATTTTTCCCTGAATAGCCTTCTTTTCAGAACCTTTCCAAAAAACTGGAACATAAGGCTTGCTAATAGCTTTTGTGCAGATACTTTCGTTATGTAGCTCTTGGTTTTAGGGCTAAAGCTTTACCCCCAAACCTAAATAGCAAACACAACACAGACTATACGAGAGAGGTGATTTGGATGCCCATGGCAATCCTGTTGATAAATACGGAAGAATTTAACGCGCAGTTGATGAAAACACTGAGAGGAATCAAGGGAGTCGAAGAGGCTTATCCACTCTACGGCGTGTACGACGTCATCGTAAGAACAAGAGCAGACACGATGGATGAGATCAAGGAAATACACAACAAGATAAGAAAACTGCAGAACGTCAGACAGACACTGACAATGATCGCGCACGAAGGATAGCCCTCCAGCCTCTAGCGCGTACACCTAAACTCTGAATTCATAAACCTCTTTTGTCCGATTGAACGGAATCAGATTTTGGAAGACCTCAGTATGGACTTGTTGAGTGTTGTTTCCAAAACAATCCTCGTTCATACGTGTGTCATCTGGATATTCGCAATAGTCAGCTTGCTCGTCATGGGACAAACATTCCTAGCGGTCATAGCGACAGTCACATTTATGTTACCCCTTTACATGGTTATTCCAGAGTATTTGAAACTGAAAAACAAACAAAAACTCTAGCGTGCGCGCTACTTGTTGATCATTGTGTTGGATGCCAAGCTTGCCAGAATCCCGGCATAAGAGTATGTAGCATTATATGTAAGAGGAATAAAGAGATAGTAAAATGAGAATACACACAAGATTCTAGAATGTATGAAGAAGAGAGGAATTGAAGCAGAATGAAAAGAGCTAGTAAAAAACTCAGAAAAAAGAAAAGATACTTGGAAAGAATGAAAAGAAGAGGAAGATGGAAAGAATGAGTGAATATCTCAACCGGAAAATCAGGATCTCGTTTGACGAATTATGGTCAGAGTCTGAATGAACAGGGCATCCCCTCCCTACATACTGTTCTGAGCATTAGATGCGACAGTTCTGGCTGATGTCGTGAGAGATGAAAAATGAAGTTGAGCCATAGAGAAAAGAAACTCCGGTTCCACGAACAAGAAATAAAAAATTGGGAACGCCAACGCAGTCGGTACGAAGCTTTCGGAGAGACAGAGACTTGGCAGAAAATCTACGATCTACTATTTGAAAGGATCAAGAAGTTGGAAACCGAAGATCAAGATCAAGAAACAGGGAATGGGTTACGTTAAGATTTTAGCGCAGCCCGCGCTTGGTTTACTGAGAGATAATGCTTCTGGCTTTGCCCAAACAACTGCAACGAATAACACAGCTTGAAGACTCTCCAAATTAGCACACGCTAATCTAGAAGAGAGTAGCCTGCTGACGCGGTCTTCTCGTACTTTGCCGCGACGTTTTTTAGCTTCATGATCCTAAGAATCCCTTGACAAAGATATGCTCGAGACCATTAGATTGATCGGCATCATTTCCAGGGCGGAGTTTCTGCTGCCGAACCTGGGTTCGCTCATCATGGGGCTTGCCTGGGGAGTCACTCCGGCTTTGGGTTTCACGAGCCTGGTTGTTCTGCTGGCTCTCTCCTTTACCATAATCAACCTTAGCTCTGCCATCGGGGCTCAGATCAACACCCTTTCTGATTACGAACTAGACTCAGAGGACAGCCGCAAGAAACGGCTTGTTCAGGCGCTGGATTCTTTCGGACGAAACCGACTCAAAGGATTAATGATTATAGAGCTCCTGTCCACGTTAGCTCTAGTTTCTCTGTTCATGTTAATTCAAGGAAAGCCTATCTTGCTGTTGATGTGGGTGCTTGGAATTTCTTTGGGTTGGACGTATTCTGCTCCCCCACTTAGGCTGAAGTCTAGGTCTTGGCTAGCCCCGGCAGCGCTGATTCTCGTTCTCGCCGTCTTCCCAGTACTGTTTGCATACTACACCTTTACATCTGAAATGAATCCTTTCTTTCTACTCTCGCTCACTGGGCTAGCCTTGACAGTGTACGCGGTAATCATACCCACCGAGATCCGAGACTATTTCGGAGACCGGGCGATGAACATCCAAACGATGACAGTGCATCTGGGCCTTGTCAAAGCCTCCCTCCTCAGTATAGCACTACTAGCTATGGGTGCGATGCTCACTAGCATAGCATTTGTTCTCGAATTCGTACATGGACAACACCCATTGTTGAGTGTTCTCTTGCTCGCTATACCAGTCGCAGTCATTATTGTTCTGGGAAAATTCAGGAAGCTTTACCTTCTTTCCAAAGAGTATGCGCATTCGAAGAAGCAAGGGTCTATTGAAGAGGAAATCGTGAGCTTGTCTGCGCACAATCCCCAGTGGATCATGCTGATAACTCAAACTTACAGCTTTTTGTCCATCATGCTTCTGGCGAGCAAGTTCCTGCTATGAGCAAGTAATAGTGTACTCCGATCGCATAGCGCGCTCCTTATCTACGCGCACTCCTTCCACGTTGTTTGTCAGGAAGCTCTGGGGGTCCCTCTGTCGACTTGCAAGGACATCCTAGCTCCTGCATTCTTCTTTCATGTTCTAGGCGTTCGCCCTCAAGCCATTCGACAACGTCAAAACTCATTTCGACTGAGCCGACGCCTCCAGATCGGCTGATATCTGCCTCATCGGATCGCTTGCGGATTCTCGTCAGCATAGAATCAGACTCTACAAGAGATCAACATTTACGCTACGCTCAGGCGTGCTAGTGGGCCAGTTTAAGACCTGGCCGTGTCTTCTCAAGGTAGTTGTCCACTCTATCTCCGAGAACCTTCTTCAGCAGGCTCATCCGCAAGTCCATATATTCTTCTCGAAGTATGTCAAAGTGGAAAGACCCCCATTTCTTGCCTGCCACGTATACCGTGTTTCGCATGACCCCGCCTTTTTTGAAACCGCAGGACTCAAGTGCTTTATGAGCTCGCGTGTTATATTCTACGCTCCATGCTTGACAGTGCTCCAGGCCAAGGTGGATGAAAGACATTTCCAACAGGGCAATAGTTATTTTCTTTCCGAAGCCTTTTTCCCACAGTTCCTTTTTGCCGATGTAGGTGCCGACGTCTGCTCCTGGAATGTTGCCCCAAGTCTCCCTGCGAATGGTGGCAATGCCTATGGGTTCATTCGTTTCCATGTTTTCCACGATGAATTGGATGTTCTTCTCATTTTTCATCCACTCAGCATACCTCTCTTCCAGTTGAGCCATGGTAACCACGTTCAAGGGCTGGCTTCTGCTATACATCATCAGTTCAAAATCATTCTCCCAAACATGCAGAAGCTTCAGGTCTTCCTTTTCCATGGGTCTAAACCTAAGGCCGGCAAACTCGAACAATGACATCACCACTTTGAACTATTGCAGAGGCAAAAATTAACCTTCTCCTCCACACCGAGCCAAATCCAGAAGGAACCGAGTACCGTGCCCATTTCGATTTGCTGCAACTTCACACCGAAACGATGCTGCTTGAGTTTTTCATACTGTGACAGTTCTCTTCATCTTCGAGAAATTGAGAAGGGGTAGAAAAAAAGATTCACGGTTCAGCGCAGGCTACGTTAGTGGTGGTCGCGTTCCTAGCTCAGCCGACAATGTCAGAGTCTCGTTGTTCCTTACTAGCGTTATAATGATTGTTTGGCCTGCTGAAGTGTACTCTTCCAGGTAAGTTGAGAGATCGTCCATGTTCCTGATTCTTGTGCCATTGATGGCTATTATGATGTCTCCTCCGATTGTCACGAAGTTTCCATCAACTTGGATTTGGGTTGTGCCTCCTCGCAGGCCAGCTTTATCCGCTGGTCCTCCACTTGTGACCTGAGCGATTAGCCAACCATACGTTACATTTGTGCCTATCGCTCGTGCAATACCCAAGGTCATGTCTGTTCCCGACGCTCCTATCCAAGGATGGTTGTTATATGAACCGTTTGTGATCAAAGGTTCGATTTCTCGCAGTATGGAACTTGAAGGAATTGCGAAGCCTAGCCCTTGGGAATTGCTCACAATGGCAGTAGTTATGCCGACGACTTCACCTTGATAGTTCAGAAGGGGTCCTCCCGAGTTACCGGGGTTTATGGGCGTCGTTGTCTGTATGCAATCGGCTATATCATATCCGCCTGCCGTGCTCTCCGTAATCGTTCTGCCAAGAGCGCTGACCATTCCCGAAGTCACTGATCCGGCTAGTCCGTAAGGATTGCCTATGGCAAGCACCGGCTCACCGACTCTTAACGTTGACGAGCTTGTGATAGTGAGCGGTTTGTATTCATCCTGTGGCGCGTTTGCAGAAAGCACCGCGAGGTCTGCGTAAGGATCTGAACCAGTTACATTGGCTTCATAGGTGTCCCCGTTTATGAATGTTGCAGTAATGTTGGTTGCGCCGTCAACAACGTGGTAGTTTGTGATGATCACGAACTGCCCCGTCATGTTGGAGACAAACCCCGATCCTTGCACCTCTGAGTAGTAGGGTCGCCCGAAAAAGTCGTATTGTACTATTATTCCTTGAACCACAACGACAGAGCTTCTGACCTGCTCATACAACTGAGATAGTGAAAAATTCTCTCCCAGAACATAAGTGATGTTCTCGTAGGTGATATTTTGGGAGGATGAGTTAATAGCTGATTGGAGATCTGAAACCTGCTCTTCGAGAGTTGAAATGCGACCTTGAAGACCACCGATTTGGCTTGAAACGTTAGTCGTTGATTGGAGATCTGAAACCTGCTCTTCGAGAGTTGAAATGCGACCTTGAAGACCACCGATTTGGCTTGAAACGGTGAAGCTGCTTATCCCGTAGCCGACTATTCCCCCTACCAACAGACAGATGATAGCTGTTGCGATCAAAGCCGTGGTTAAGCGCGACATTTTTGGTTTTTCAGGCAATTCCAATTACAATCCTCCTTTCCTAGGTTGCAGAGTTTTATCAAGAAGAGTGGATTATTAAACCGTTTTTCAGAATCAGACCCAATTCTATCCCTAATCCAACGTGTGCGCCTATTGGCCATGGCAACGAGAACCCGAAGGACATACCTATCATCAGTTCGAGCGTGCGCGATCTTGCGGGCGGTTTTAGAACTCATGCATTACTTCCCGTTGATCTGACTAAAACTCTATTAAAAGTGTTGAGTCAAACGAGTTGTTATCGCGCGCGCAAGACAATCATGGGTCGTCTGCAACAAACCAGAACTCATGGAATGCCCTGAGTTTCAACGCAATATTACGCAGATTAAATGCACAGGTTATGTGGCACGAGCTTCATCCAATTTAACCGGGAAACCAAAAAGGGAATGGGGCGTTGAAAGCGCACGGAGTTGAGACCATGCAAGAGAAACAGAAAAAAAGGAGAGATCGTAGGGAAGTTGCCACTTTCGTTGTAGTCTCAATCCCATACACTTGCTATCTTTGACGGTGGTGATGGCGGGTTAACCGCAGTAGAGTTCTGTGCCGTTTGTTCATTTGACTGTCCCAATTGTCCATGCTGGGTTCTCCTTCCATCCAATCGAGGATGTTGCATCGATCTCAGGGATGCTCTTGTATTTTTCTGCAAGTGTGCCGTCCTCGATTATGAAGGCACCTTCATAGCCACAGTCTAGACATTTCCAAATTGAAGGACGGTAGAAGACAGGAGAATTGATGTCAGTGGAACCGCAATTGGGACAATGCTTCATCCTTACCGTTTTTATCACCTCTTTTCTGTCGTTATGTCTGCGAATTATTAAGGGATTTTTCAGAATTAAACCAGATTTCATTCCTAATCTAGTCCTAGACTCTCGTCAGATCTGCGGGAGACAGGTCGAGCGCGCTAACCGACTTGGTGTAGAGTTTAGAGAGATAGCGCGCTCTCCAAAACCCAAACATTTCTTACACGTGATTTCTGTGAGAAGTTGCTTCGTTGTCTATTCTTTGCAGAAGCTCTATCACCTTTTTGCTTTTTCTTTCGAGTTCTGTTCCCGAGACAGTGTTCTTCATTGGACAAAGGTCATCGACCACTAATCCTTCCTTCTCGCTGTAGAGTACTGGATATATCCGACATCCTGAAGGTCTATGTTCGTAGATTCTGCAGCGGCATTTTTCAAAATCGTAGAAAACACAGAACCCATGGCGATTTCTAAGCCTAACAAAACCATGCCTGTCACAACGCGCAAACTCCTGTCTGTCATAGCCCATTTTTTCCAAGTGTTCAACGTCTGCGCTGGACAGCATCATTTCAGTCTTTTCACAACATATTCCGCAATGCGAGCAATGCATAAGCGGATTCTGGTCTGACTTTCTTTTATGTTTTTGTCAATCTAGCGCGCGCCCTGACATTAGCGATCCGATAGTTACTCTTAGACCGTGCTAATATTCTTGGAAAACGTGAGCGGGCGCTTCCTCCTTTCTTCCTTGCCAGCTGTCTCCGCGTCGTGCCCATGCTTGTTTCGGGTCAAAACTGAAGTTCTTATCGACAGTTTCTTGTCGCTTAAGCATGTTTTTCGAGAAGCACGCGCTGCAGTAGACTGGCTTGCCTATCGTAGGCTTGAAAGGAACCATGGCGGTTTTGCCGCAGTCAGTGCATTTAATTTCAAACATCCTTTTTTGGAGCGTGTGGAATCACCTCTATTAGCTTTAGGCTGAAATTGAAAATATGAATTTTCAATTATCGCTGATCATAAAGCCCGCACCAGACTTAAAGGTTTCTGTCCGTTCTAAGCGTGCGCTTGTAGAGTAAGGTTCATTGACGCATCTGGCTTTTTCCTAAATCATATTTGGAGCATATAGTGAACCGGGGGGGTAAGGCACGTGCGCACACACACGCCGAAAGCCCAAGAGCTTTGAAAAGCTCATTGCTGTCAAATGGAGAAATCCTTGACGATCTGAAGAAGATGCTGACGGATATCAACTGTCTGTGGCCGGAAGAATTCGCACGCTAAGGCAGATTAATCTGGCAGAGATGGTGAGTCGAGATCCTTTCGGGAAAATGCTTTTACTTTTCAACATGAATATTATCCATGTTTAAGGTGATGCTTGAATTGGTTAAGTGGGAGTATAAGGTGATCCCGATAAAGACGCAGGTTCATTCAGACCATTCCCAAGCCGAGAGAAGGCCAGTCATGGATGATGTTCAAAATGACCTGAACGTCCTAGGCAATGAAGGATGGGAACTAGTCGGCGTCCAAGACATCAGACTGCCAGACGGCAGAATGTTCACGGTCGCCTACCTCAAGAGACAACGTTGACGTGTTCAAAACCGTACATGGCCTATTTCAGATATACTGCCTGACAGGGTAGAAAAAGAGGCAAGTGTGCGACATGAAAAGGCTTAGTTTTCTATTTTGCGCGCACACCGATCATGGAAAGAGTTATTTTCGGTTAAAACATTGTTTTAACCGCGGATGGGCAGATATTGGATCTGAAGTTTCGGTGTTTACTGCTTAGCGATGCAGGATGGCTGACCGAAAACGCGAATGACCCGGAAGCTGCAAAATACGCCATCGACGTTTTTCCTGCCACTGAGCATGAAATCGGAGAATGGCTCAAGAAAGACCTCGAAGAGAAAAGCAGCAAGTACATTGTAGCTGAATTGAACGGCGAACCAGCAGGCTTCGTAAGATTGTCGTTTCGCTCTGAACCTGGAAGAGATCGACATGTGACCTGGCTTGGAATAGCTGTAAGGAGAAAGCACTGGAGAAAGGGTGTTGGCACAGGGCTCATGAAAGAGGCGATAAGCCTAGCCAAGGGATCTGGATGCCGCAAACTGATGCTTGGCACGTTTGAGGGCAACGAGAGGGCAATACCGCTCTATGGGAAACTTGGGTTTCATACTGAGGCATATGAAGATGAAGAAGTTTACATTGATGGTTCCTAGAGAAAGGGCTTCATAATGGGTTTAGAACTTACACCATGCGAACCCAAGTTGGCTAGCCTGCCACGGTCTCAACCTTACATATCGAGTGCCAAGCCCTCAAGAACCTTCAAACAAGGAGATATTAATGCTAGGCAAGTGATGATCGGCGATTTGGACGAGCTGCATAGACTGCAAAATTGCCCCGATTCTACGAAATCAACGTACAGACTGCCTCCCATCACGAAAGAAGAAACAAAAAATTGGCTTGAAAAGCTCCGTTCCGAAGAAGGAAAATACTGCTTTGCCTGTTCCAAAGGAAAAAAACTGCTTGGATACCTTCACTTCAGAGCACACCGTCTGCCTTTCCCTTGCCTCAGATTTGAAGAGATTCTCGTTGACACAAAGCAAGAGCCTAACGAAACCGCAGAATCCCTAATTTCCGCAATCAAAGGCTTCAAAGAAAGGTACTGGTACCGCGGAATATTCGCTTACGTGCCCGAAACAAGCAGGGCTGTGACGGAAGCACTTGAAAATCAAGGGTTTAGGAAAACGGGAGCAATGAAAGACTACCATTTCACCGACGGATACTACGTGAACGTGGAAGTATACGCGCTTCCATGAAGCACTTGCACGCGTCAACCAGAATGCTTACGGCAACGCTTTGACCAGCAGGTTGACGATGGTTTTTGCTGCAGCATCTACTTCAGGCGTCAGCCCTTCTCCAAACTCGGTGTTCTTAGGCTCAATCAAAACTAGGCCTATCTTTGATCTTCCCGCCTTAGTTACATAATCGCAAAATATCCGCAAGGGAAGCGTATGCGTTGAGAACGCAGGAAAATCCTTCAATTGCCCAGGATCGACGAGTCTTAACTCGCCATGTTTCAGTCCCAAGACAGCAGCGTCCAGCAAGAGAACGTGAGTCGGGTTAAAATCCAATATTTGCTGAATGAAGCTTTCCGGAACGGTTTCACACTCGATCAAATAGACGTTTTCAGAAACTTTCCCCTGCAGGTCTTGAACTATCTGGACCCCAACGAAGTCGTCCGATCGGATGGGATTTCCAATACCAGCGACAACAACCTTCTTGGCGTCTGAGAGCCATTCTTCTAGTTCTTTACGAAAGGCACTTTTTCGACTGGTCACTGTAAACCGCCGTGGAAATGACAAAAGAGGATGCAAGTAATAGTTTAGCGTTGCACTGTTTTGATGAGCTGTTTCTTGCTGTCGTGGATTTTCACTGTCAGCGGCATCTGTCCGATTGCGTAGTGCGTGGCGCATCCGAAGCACGGGTCATAGGCCCTGAAAGCCATCTCGACCATGTTAAGCATGCCCTGGTCCACTTTGCCACCGTGAATCACGCCCTTAGCTGCATCTCGAATAGACATGCAAATCGCAGGATAATTGTTAGTCGTCGCCACTATCAGGTTGACATCCTTGACTAGTGCATCTTTGTCAAGCACATAGTGATGAAACAGCGTTCCTCTTGCAGCCTCAACAACGCCTACGCCTTCTCCTGGTTCGCCTGGCTTGTTCCGCACGTTTGTGCTCGTTATCTCCGGATCTTTGACCAGCTCAAGTGCCCGTTCAGTGGCGTATAGCAGCTCGATCAGTCGCGCCCAGTGGAAAGCTAACGTGCCATGTACGGGTTTGCCGCCTAAGGTCTTGTACATCTGCTCGTACTCTGCCTGCGCAAGCGGCGTGGCCATACCATCTGAAGCGTTAAGCCTTGCGAGCGGACCGACGCGATAGACCCCGCTGTCTGACCCGCAGATTTGGCCCTTCCACCCGACCTTCTTCAAGAACGGAAACTTGGCATACGTCCACTCTTCCACATGCTCACCAACATGCGTAAGGTAGTCTTTAGGCTCAAACTTTAGGAACTCGCCGCCGCTAGGATAGACCACACGGATCTTTCCATCGTAGAAGTTGACCTTGTTGTCCTCGTCAACCAAGCCCATGTAATACGTCTTCATGGTGTAAGCGTCGCTCTTGATCATGTCCACATACTTGCTGTTACCCAAAACAATATCGTGAAACAGCTTCAAAGTGAACTTCGCAAACTCCAAAGAAGACGCAGCCATCTTCTCAATCTCCTGCCTGTTCTCCTCGCTAAGAGGCTTAGATATCCCTCCAGGCAAGCCACAGACTGGATGTGTTGCTTTTCCGCCGAGAATCTCAGTTATCTTCTGTCCATAGGCCCTGTGCTTGATCACTTCCTTGGCTACGTCCATCCCCGCCTTCTCAATAACGCCCAAAATGTTCCTTTTCTCCGGCGGAGCATCAGGCCCGACTATGAAGTCTGGACCGCCGAGATAGTAGAAGTGCAAAGTGTGATCATAAATGACGTATCCAGCATACATGAGCTCCCTAAGCTTCTTCGCTGCTGACGGCGGCTCAACGTTGAACGCGGCGTCCAAAGCTTTTGTTGCAGCAAAATGATGAGCAACAGGACAGACCCCACAGATCCTAGTCGTCAAGATCGGCATCAGTTCAGCTCTTCGCCCAACACAGAACTTCTCGAAACCCCTAAGCTCAGGAATCTTCAGATAGGCGTTTTCCACCTCGCCTGCGTCGTTCAGGAATATTGAGACGTTTCCGTGGCCCTCAAGCCTAGTTATCGGATCTATGACTATTTCCTTCATTCTTTCATCACCTTTCTCCTAAGAATCGATGACGGCAAAGAATACATGTAAAACGTTCCAACCGGATCCTTAATCTGACTCATAAGCTTCTCAACATCCTCTTCAGTGTAATGCTCCTGCTCATCCGCAAGGCCCAGTATAGAGGCTAAAGCGCTCAGCATCGCTGCACCCTGCTCCGGCGAGTTCGGACACGGACCACCGCATCCTGTACACGGCATGTCAACTGTCAAGCATTGAGCACCGCAGCCACTGCGAGTTGCCGGTCCCATACAAATAATTCCCTGTTCAAGCAGGCACTTCTCGGGTTCAGGAACCTTCTCGTGAACACGGTATATCCTAGAGATCTTCTTGTTTTCCTTCTTTCTTGGGCATTCGTCGCAGACGGATTTCAAAGGCGCAAGCACCGAGCCTTTTGCTGGAAGCTCGTTCTTCGCTATTGCTTCCACTGCGTTTATTATCAGCTTGACCGGAGGTGGACAGCCTGGCAGGTAATAGTCAACTCTCACAGTTTGATCCAGAGTCTTGACAGTGTCATAAAACTCTGGAAGCTTCAAGACGCCTTCTTTTACTTCGGTCTTGGTCTGCGGCACAACTCGTTTGGGGTTTGAAATGGACTTGCTCTCAAGATATACCTTGTCAAAGATCTCCTTGCGATCATGAAGATTCGCCAGACCGGGTATGCATCCTTCTTGGGCACATGAGCCGAAAGCCACAAGCGTCTTGGACTTCCTTCTCAACAGCTTTGCCATGTGCTCTTGCTCCTCGCTTCGGACGGACCCGTTGAAGAAGCAGATGTCAATGTAGCCGTCAGGCATGTTTTCCACGTCTTTGTATTTGACGTCCATCGCCACGGGCCAGAACACTATGTCCGCAATGTTTACCACGTCTAGGATTCTCTCGTTTATGTCCAATACTGCGATTTCACATCCGCCGCAGCTTGCAGCCCAATAGAAGGCTATTTTCAACTTTTCCTTCGGCATCCTATTTTCCTCCCTCACAGAGTTTATTCAGTATTTTAGAAGCATCCACTCTAAGCTCGTTGAAGGCCAGTTCTTCAGGCTTCATGCCCATGGCCAGCCCGAGCAGCTGCGGATAATGCAACACTGGAATCCCATAAGCCTCGTTGAACATCTTCTCAATCCGCAGCTCGTTCGTGTCATACATTATGTGACAGAACGGACAGATCGTGATCATGGCCTCAGCATCAACCACCTTAATGTGATTAAGCTTGTCACGCGCAAGCTGCAGGGCAACCTTGTCGCTTACACCCACGCTTGGCGCACCACAGCATTCAGTCTCATCCATATAGTCCAGACAGGTCGCGCCTGTGGCCTCAATCAGCGTCTTAAGCGTCTTAGGATCCTCAGGATCATCAAACCCGATGAACTCCTTAGGCCTCAAAATGTGGCATCCATTGTGCTCGGCAACTTTAAGCATCGTAAGCGGCTTGACAACCGAGTTCTTGATCTTCTCAAGCCCGACATCCTCGATTAACACCTGCATCAAATGCTTTGCATTAGAAGTTCCCTTGAACTCTAAACCAGCGGCTGTCAAATGACTGTTTATGTCATCACGCAGACACTTGTCTTCCTTCAGCATCTTGTTAACTTTCTTCAAAGTGCCCGCACAGCCAGGACACAGGGTGATGATCTCTAACCCCTCACGTTCTGCCAGGGCCAAGTTTCTGGCCGCCAAGATAAGCATCATTTCATGGCTGACGGGGTCCAATGGCAAACCGCAACAGTTGAATTCAGGCATTTCCTTGAGTTCTACACCCAATTTGCCAAGAACCTTGCGTGCTGAGATCTCGAAGGCACTGACACGATAGGGAATCGCACAACCGAGAAACATTAGGTATTTGGGGCCAGCCATGTTAATCACTCTTCTTCCCCACGTGCTTCAAAAAGTGAACATTGCGAAGCACTTTCCCTATGCTCTCAGGGTTGCCCTTCGGCAACGGAGGCAATCCCAACTGCTCCCTCTTTTTCAGTCTGAGCTCAGGAATCTTGTACGCGTAGCCTGACTCAAGAATGCTTGAACACTGCTCCTTGAAAACCCGTGGCGCGCAACCTTGTTCCGCAGCCAGATTCCTCAAAACGCGTATGACGCTGGCGACCTCGACATCCTGCGGACAACGATCCGTGCAAGTGAAGCACGCTGCACACAGCCACAAGGTGTCGCTGTTTAGCACTCTGTTCTTGAGCCCAAGCTGTGTCATCCGAATGATCTGCCTAGGCCTATAAGTGTCGCTGAACCTTGCAACAGGACAGTCTGACGTGCACGTTCCACACTGGAAACACCGCATCAGCTTCTCGCCGCCATGCATCTTTGAAATCTCGTATTTGAACTTCGGATCCATCTCTGAAGCCTTGATCGTCTTCTTCTCTCCTTCTGTCATGAAGCTTCAACCTCCTTGCCTGCCAGCGGGTTCGGCCCAAGCTTCTTAATCTCGCCAACCATGTCACGCACTACGGCAGCAAACTTGTCTCCTTCGCTTGCTGAAATCCACTCTAACCGCAGGCGTTCTGGCTCAATGCCAAAATCTTTCAAAACTTCCTTCAACAACGTTATCCGTCGCAGTGCCTTGAAGTTCCCGCTAATGTAATGGCAGTCTGAAGGCAAGTGGCAACCAGCAACCAGCACACCGTCTGCACCATCCTTGAAAGCCTCAAGAACGAAAGCAGGGTCTATCCTACCGCTGCACATTACCCGTATGATCCTAATGTTTGGAGGATACTGTATCCTGCTGACGCCGGCTAGGTCTGCACCGGCATAGGCGCACCAATTGCAGAGGAAACCTATAATCTTCGGTTCAAACCCGTTCTTTTCGCTCATGCCGTCGCCCCCGCCAACACAGCTTCAACCTGCGCAAGTATCTCATCAGTCGTAAAGTGTCCCATCGTGATAGCCTTCGTCGGACATGCCGTACCACACGCACCACAGCCCTTGCAAAGGGCCTCAATCACGTGCGCGATGGTTTTCCCCTCTTTGTCCTTCATTTCGATTGCACCGTACGGACACAGATACTCACAGATTCTACAACCGCTACATAAATCTTCAGACACGTTCGCGATGATTCCTTCCATCTCAAGCTTGTCTTTTGAAAGTATGGTCGTTGCCCTTGATGCCGCTGCACAAGCTTGAGCAATGCTCTCGTCAATGTACTTGGGCGAATGTGCCATACCGCAGAGGAAAACGCCGTCCGTGGCAAAATCCACAGGTCTAAGCTTCATGTGTGCTTCCAAGAAGGAGCCATCTTTGGTCAATGGGACTTTGAGCAGTTCCGCCAAGTGCTTGTTGTCAGGATTCGGAATTGTGGCCGCACTCAAAACGACAATGTCTGGCTCAACCTCAACTTCTTGGCCCAAAACGGACTCCCAAAAGCTAACCTTCAGCCTTCCAGCCTCGTTCAAGACCTGCGGCTTCCTCTCATCATCATAGTTGACGAACAGGACTCCTTTCATCGCAGCTTCACGGTAATAGTCTTCTTTGAAACCATAGGCCCGCATGTCCTTGTACAAAACGTAGACCTCAGTTTCCGGGCTCACTTCCTTGATCTTCAACGCGTTCTTTATGGCTTGCCCACAGCAAATTCTCGAACAGTTCGGCCTTTCCTCGTTCCTAGCGCCTACACATTGAACCATCAACACGCTGTTAGCCTTGAACTCGCCTTTCGCTATCTTCTCTTCAAGCTCATGCTGAGTCATGACCCTTTGATCTTTGCCATAAAGGTATTCCTTGGGTTTGTACTCAACCGCCCCGGTGGCCACTATGACTATGCCATGCTCGATTTCCTTCACCTTACCGTCATGCTGTCTGATCTTTGACTTGAAGTTGCCCACAAAACCATAAATGTCAGCGACTTCCGCGCCAGTGTAAACGTGGATCTTGCTGTTGCCCACCACTTCCTTGATTAGAGCATCAAGCTTATCCTTTGGCTTCGCGTCTTCTCCAAGCAGATAATGCATAGTGCGAAGGTGTCCGCCCAGCTCCTTTTCCCTCTCGACCAAGTGAACTTCGAACCCTTGTTTCGCAAGCTCCAACGCAGAAGTCATGCCTGACACTCCGCCGCCTACGATCAGGCCGACTGGTGTTACATTTATCAACGGTTTCTGCAGCGGCTTCAGCAGCTTGGCCTTTGCAACCACAGAACGCACTAGATCTTTGGCTTTCTCAGTAGCCTCCTTCGGTTCATGCATGTGCACCCAACTGCACTGATCCCGAATGTTAGTCATCTCAAACAAGTATGGATTCAATCCAGCTTCCTGGACTGTTTCCTTGAACAGAGGTTCATGCGTACGAGGAGTGCACGAAGCCACGATCACGCGGTTAAGATTGTTCTGCTTTATCTTTTCAGCTATGAGCTTCTGAGTGTCTTGAGAGCAAGTGTAAACGTTTGCCTCAGCATAAGCCACATTTGGCAAAGTCTTGGCATATTCCACCACTTCAGGAACGTCAACCACTCCGCCGATGTTGATTCCGCAGTGGCAGACAAAGACACCTATGCGCGGCTCTTCTTTGCTCACGTCACGCTCAGGAGGATACTCCTTCTTCACGACGAGGGTCCCCCGTTCGCTTGCCACTATGCCCATGGCTTTTGACGCGGCACCACTTGCTTGCGCCACACTTTCAGGAATGTCCTTCGGAGCAGAGAAGGCTCCACACACGAATATGCCTGACTTTGAAGTCTCAACCGGCGAAAATGTCCCAGTTTCACAGAACTTGTACTTGTTGAGCCTTATGCCCAAGGTCTTTGACAGTTTCTCAGCATCTTTCGGCGGCTGCATTCCGATCGACAGAACAACCATGTCATATTCTTCTGTCTTGGGCGTTTCACCTTCAACATAGTGTACAAGCAAGTTGCCCGTCCTTGGGTCCTCGGTTACTCCGGCTACTCTTGACCTCACGAACCTTATGCCATACTCGCTTTTTGCACGGTTATAGTAGTCGTCGAATTCTTTGCCGTAAGAACGCATATCCATGAAGAAGATCGTCGCATCCAGCTTCGAAGGCGTGTGCTCCTTAGCTATTACTGCCTCCTTCATGCCGTACATGCAACATGCAGCTGAACAATAGTTGTTCCCAAGCTGGAAATCTCTCGAACCGACACACTGAATAAATGCTATCTTCTTCGGAATCTCACCGTCCGACGGCCTCAGAACAAGCCCGCCGTATGGACCTGAAGCACTGAGGATACGCTCGAACTCGATGCTTGTTACAACGTTTGGATAGCGCGCATAACCGTACTCGCTTTTGAGTCTGGCATCGAATGTTTCGAAGCCCGGAGCCAGAATTATCGAGCCGACTTTCAGCGTTCCTTCGTTTTCTTTCTGTTCATAATCAACAGCGCCTGTCTTGCAGATTTCAGCACATGTTCCGCAGCCAATGCATTTTTCACGATCAATCATGTACTTCAGCGGTACTGCCTGCGGATATTCAACGAAGATTGCACTTCTATTGCCCAAGCCTTCATTGAACATGTCAACTGCTTCGATTGGGCACTTTTGTGCGCAAAGCCCGCAACCGTTACATTTCTCTTCGATTATGTGACGAGCCTTCCTTCGAAGTTTTACTTCGAAGCTTCCAGCCTCACCCTTTAGGCCAGTTATTTCAGCGTTTGTTAGAATCGTGATGTTCGGGTGCCTTCCTGTCGCCACAAGCTTAGGCGAGAGAATGCACATTGAACAGTCATTTGTCGGGAAAGTCTTGTCTAGCTGTGCCATCACGCCGCCTATGCATGGTCCCTGGTCAAGCAGATACACCTTAAATCCGGAGTCAGCCAGATCAAGAGAAGCCTGTATTCCCGCGACTCCTCCGCCTACTACCATAACTGCTCCAACTTTTTTGTCTGCCATCTAGCCTACCCCCAAAGCTCTGTAAAGCGGGGTTGTTCCTTCAACATGATCCACGGTAATCATGTTTCTTCTCCGCATATTCACGATCTGCTTAAGAACTGCTGCGGGCCCCAGTTCAGTTGCTTCCGCTAGTGCCTTGATTGAAAGAGGCTGTGTCTGCGTCAAAACGTGAATTTTCTGCCTGATGAACTCAGCCTCAACTACTTCGTCAAGCAAGGAGTCAAACTCGTCTTGAGGCATCTTCTCTTCATACACATTGCATTTTTCGGTCAATTCCCTTTCCCTCCCAACCAGAACTCTCAGCCTGAAGTCTGAAGCAGCATTCTTCGCTGCTTGAAGATTCTCAAGAATCTTCTGATTAGGCGCATCACCTGATACTGGTGAAGGGCCAAGCTTCCTTATTTGCTCGGTGAATTCGGTTACTATTTGGGCGAACCTTTGACCCTCAGCTGCAGAAACCCAATCTAGTCTCAAGCGTTCCGGCTCTAGGCCGGTTAGAGCTATCAGTTTTTTTAGCATTTTGACTTTTCTTTCTTCGTACAAGTTTCCCTCAACATAGTGGCAATCCGCAGGATGGCAACCCAAAACTAGGATTCCATCAGCTCCTTTCTTGAAGACTTCCAACAGAATTATCGGGTCTATTCTGCCGCTGCACATCACTCGGACAGCTTTGAGGTTTGGAGGATATTGGAATCGGCTCACGCCTGCTAGGTCTGCACCAGCATAGCTGCACCAGTTACACAGGAAACCGATGATTTTGGGTTCAAACAGGCCCATTTTAGGTTCCTCCAAGAGCTGCGATTGCCTCAGCGAGAATTTGTGCATCACTGAAGTGTTTCATGTCTATGGCTTTCTCGGGGCAACTTGCCGCGCAGAGACCACATCCTTTGCAGAGGACATCGTTCACTCTGGCAATTCCTTTTTCGTCTTTCTCTATGGCACTATATGGACAAAGCGTCACGCAAAGTCCACAGCCGACACATGAATTCTCATCCACGTGCGCTACTGTTCCCTCAACTTCCAGCGTCTTCTTGGATAACACCACGGCGGCTCTAGCTGCGGCTCCGCATGCTTGTGCGATGCTTTCTTCGATAAGCTTCGGCCAGTGTGCCAATCCGCATAGGAAAATGCCGTCTGTTGCGAAGTCCAGAGGACGAAGTTTCACATGAGCTTCCAAAAAGAATCCATCTTTGGTCAAGGGAACTCTCAGAAACTTTGCTAAACGTTCATTGTCACCGTTTGGAACCGTAGCAGCGCTCAGTGCGAGCAAATTCGGCCTTATGGTAACCCAAGTTTCTAAGACAGGTTCCCAAGTTGAAACTGCGACTTTTCCCTTTTCCTGAGTGACTTTTGGCTCATGCTCATTATCATATCGAAGGAATAAGACTCCCTTCTCGGCAGCGTCGCGGTAATAATCCTCTTTGAATCCATAGGTTCTTATGTCCTTGTACAAAACGTAGACTTCAGTTTTCGGAAACATCTGCTTGATTTTCAATGCATTTTTGATCGCTTGGGAGCAGCATATCCTTGAGCAGTTGGGCCTAGTTTCATTTCTTGCCCCAACACATTGAATCATTACCACGGTTTTGGCTTTGAATTGCCCCCCAGCTATCTTCTCTTCCAGTTCATGCTGGGTCATTACTCTGGGGTCAACACCGTAAAGGTATTCTGTTGGCTTGTATTCTGCGGCTCCACTTGCTACTATAATGATGCCGCTTTCGATGTGCTTCTCTTTCCCATCTGAGCAGATGGTCGTCTTGAAGTTGCCAACGTATCCCTCGATGTTGGTGATCTGCGCGCTGACATGAACGTGAATCTTGTCGTTTCTACAGACTTTCTGTATCGTGGATTTCAACAGTTCTTGTGGGTCAACGGGTTCCAATAGGTAATTGATGCTACGCAGGTGTCCGCCAAGTTCCTTCTCTTTCTCAACCAGATGAACCTCAAATCCTTGTTTTGCCAATTCAGAAGCCGCGGTCATTCCAGATAAGCCGCCACCGATGACTAGCCCGACTGGAATCACATTACACATTGGCTTCGCCAATGGGTTCATCAGCCGAGCCTTAGCAACAGCAGCCCTCACCAAATCCTTAGACTTCTCCGTGGCTTTTTCCGGTTCATGCATGTGAACCCAGCTGCACTGGTCTCGAATGTTGGCCATATGAAACAGATAGGGGTTCAACCCAGCCTCCTGAACTGTTTCCCTAAAAAGTGGCTCATGGGTGCGCGGGGTACATGAAGCCACAACAACACGGTTGAGGTTATGTTCCTTTATTTTTTCTTTGATGATCTCCTGCGTATCTTGTGAGCAAGTGTAGAGATTTTCTTCGGCATAAACCACATTTGACAAGGTTCTAGCGTATTTGACAACGTCAGAAACCTTAACGACTCCACCGATGTTAGTTCCACAGTGGCAGACAAAAACGCCTATTCGAGGTTCTTCTTTGCTCACGTCTCTTTCAGGAGGATATTGCTTTTCAACAACTTCCTTTCCTCTTTCAGATGCAATCAAGCTCATGGCTTTTGCAGCTGCACCACTTGCTTGTGCAACGCTTTCCGGAATATCCTTAGGTGATGAAAAAGCTCCACATACAAATATGCCAGGTCTAGATGTCTCAACGGGTGAACACACTTCGGTCTGACAGAAATTGTACTTGTTGAGTTCTATTCCCGAAATTTCAGCAAGTTTCGCAGCTTTAGCGGGTGGGCACATCCCAACTGCTAAAACAACCATGTCAAATTCTTCAGTTTTCGGATCTTCATTCTCCACATACTGGACAGAAAGATTGCCTGTCAGCGGATCTTCTGCTACGCTGGCAACTCTCGATCTGACGAACCTGACACCATACTCTTTTTCAGCTCGATCGTAATAGGTATCAAATTCCTTTCCATAAGCGCGCATATCCATAAAGAAAATCGTGGAAGCCAAATCTGGGCTATGTTCCTTGGCAATAACAGATTCTTTTATGCTATACATGCAACAAGCTGCAGAACAATATCCGTTTCCCAACTGGGCATCGCGAGAGCCGACACATTGAATAAAGGCAACTTTCCGCGGTATCTTTCCATCAGAAGGGCGAAGGATCTTTCCTCCAAAAGGCCCCGATGCGTTCATCATACGTTCGAATTCGATGCTTGAAACCACGTTTGGATAGCGCCCATAGCCGTATTCACTCTTCAGATGGGGGTCAAATTCCTCGAACCCAGGGGTCAATATTATGGCACCAACGTTAACGTTGATTGTTTCAGGTTTCTCATCAAAGTCAACTGCTTTGGCAGGGCAGACTTTTTCGCAGAGTCGACATTTGATGCAATGTTGCTCGTCAATAGCGTATTTGAGCGGTACGGCCTGTGGAAAAGGAACATAAGCAGCCTTTCTGACACCTAGATTAATGTCGAATTCGTTTGGAACTTCCACTGGGCATCTTTGTGCGCATATTCCGCAGCCAGTGCATTTTTCAACGTTTATGAAACGTGGGCGTTTCAGCACTGACACCTGAAAGTTGCCTGCCTCACCTCTAACCTCTTGCAACTCAGAATTCGTCAGTAACTGAATGTTCGGATGTCGACCTGCCGTAACGAGTTTAGGAGCCAATATGCACATGGAACAGTCATTTGTCGGAAATGTTTTGTCTAACTGTGCCATCGTCCCGCCGATGCTTGTTGATTCGTCCACAAGATACACCTTGAATCCAGAGTCTGCAAGATCCAAGGATGCTTGTATGCCGGCGATTCCTCCGCCGAGTACTAGGACGGCCCCGACTTTTTGAACCATTTTCTTGCCATCCGTAGATCAACTTAGAACTTTCGGTACGTAAACTTCCTTATTAAGATAATGCGGAAAATCATGAGAAAATTCCATAACTACCGTAACGTTTCGGCATGGAAAATCTGTGGCCTAACACCTGGTTCTCTTCAATTTGTGAGATGACCTTTCAAATACTATACTCTTATTAATTTGCTGTACGATAGAAAAGTAAGCGAACGAGGGTCTTGGTTGAGTTCTTTAGACGCCTATTTTATGCATGAAGTTGCCAATACGCCGAGAGGGCGGGGAGTCCTTGCTTGCATACAATGCGGAAGATGTACAAGCAGCTGCCCAGTCGCCAAGGTGATAGTTGAGCATAATCCAAGAAGACTGATGGAGATGATCATACTTGGACTGCGTGCAGACGTCATGCTTGGACCAGTGCCATGGTATTGCCTCTCATGCTTTACGTGTCTTGACAGGTGTCCTCAAGGGGGAGACATAGGCGAAGCCATGTTTGCAATCAGGAATTTGGCTGTTAGAGAGGGAAATATTCCTGAGGGAATACTCACTCAGGCGCGGAGTCTGTTTGAAACCGGGCGGGTTGTAACTTCGAGTAGAATGGCTTTGATTCAGAGAGAGAAATGTGGATTGGGTGAAGAACCTAGGATTGACGTTGAAGCAGTTCAAAAGATACTGAGAAAAACACGTTTTGATAAGCTGATCCAGAGGGACAGGTGAACTTTGTGAGATATGCTTTCTTTCTTGGCTGTTTGATACCAGCAAGAGAACCGAACTACGAGAACTCCGTCCGAAAAATCGCTCCTAAACTTGGAGTAGAACTCGTAGAAATGGACGGGGCAAACTGCTGTGCACCCTTCAGTGTGCAATCTGTAGATTACATAAGTTGGCTTGCGCTGGCGGCCAGAAATCTCTGCATAGCCGAACAAATGGGACTCGACATTTTGACCCTATGCAATGACTGTTACGAATCACTTCTGATGACGAATATGATTCTGAAAGAGGACAGGGAAACAAGAGAAAAAGTAAACGCCATACTTGCAGATGTCGGTCAGCAATTCAAAGGAAAAACAGACGTGAAGATCTTCAGCGACGTACTATATGAAGATGTGGGCTTAGAGAAGGTTAAGAATGCTGTCAAAGCCCCCTTCAACGGACTTCGAGTCGCCGTACAGCCAGGATGCCACTTGACAAAACCTAAGAGGATACATTTTGGCGAACGGACGGGCGTTAGAGCTCTAGGTGAGCTTGTGGAAGTAACCGGTGCGAAATCCATCTCCTACAGTGCGAAAGACGCATGTTGTGGGGGACCGCTTCGCGGGATCAATGATGTCGTTGCATCAGATGTTGCCAAACAGAAACTGGATTCTATGAAAGCCGCCGGCGTCGACTGCATAGTCACTGTTTGCCCTTTCTGTTTTCTTGAATTGGACAGGGGTCAACTGGAGATTAAGAGACATTCAAAAGAGGAATATGGTCTGCCAGTGTTGCATTATGCTGAATTGCTCAGGATTGCAATGGGCATGAAGCTTGAAGACTGGGAAATGAAAACCCATAAAATTCCAATAATCAAAATTCTCAACACGGTGGAGGCCAAATGATAATGGAGAAAGGAGTTATGGTTATCGGCGGCGGAATAGCCGGTATACAGGCATCTATGGACCTAGCAAACAGAGGCTTTCAAGTTTATCTTGTAGAAAAAAGCCCAAGCATCGGTGGAAGAATGGCGCAGTTAGACAAAACATTTCCGACAATGGACTGTTCCATTTGCATACTAGCCCCAAAAATGATAGAAGTGGCACATCATCAGAAGGTCCATCTGCTAACGTATTCAGAGGTGAAAGAAGTAGAAGGCTCCGTTGGCAATTTCAAAGTCAAAGTCACCAGAAAGCCCAGATACGTTGACGAAGTAAAATGCACAGGATGCGGAATTTGCGCTGAAAAATGCCCAATAGAGGCACCCAGCGAGTTCGACGAAAATATAGGAGCAAGAAAAGCAATCTACATGCCTTTTCCACAGGCCGTGCCAAGGATAATGACCATAAACAAGGACGATTGCATGGAATGCGGCATCTGCGAAAAAGTATGTCCATCCCAAGCCATCAACAGGGAGCAAAAGCCCCAAGAGATTGAGCTAGACGTAGGCGCCATTGTTGTTGCCACAGGGTTTGACATATTCGATTGCTCCATGATCCCACAATATGGATACCGAGAATTCAAGAATGTCATCACAGCGATGGAGCTAGAACGGCTCCTATGCGCTTCTGGCCCAACTGGAGGCCACCTGATTAGACCTTCAGACGGGAGAATACCGAGAAGCATAGCTTTCATACAATGTGTGGGTTCGAGGGATAGAAGAGACTGGATTGGCCATCCCTACTGTTCAAGCATTTGCTGCAAATATGCAGTTAAGGACGCTGTCCTAATAAAAGAACATGAGCCAAAATCTCTGGTCACAATCTTCTACATAGACATGCGAGCCTTCGGCAAAGGATTCCAAGAATTCGTAAACCGAGCAAAATCCGAATTTGGAGTGGAGTTTGTCAGAAGCAACCCTGGAGAACTGAAGGAAGACACCAGTACAAGGAACCTCACGATTTCATATGAAGACCCGGTGACAAGAACCGTTCAAAATGCTTCATTCGACTTGGTTATCTTAAGCCCAGCCCTAGTCCCCAGCGCAGGAATTAAAGAACTGGCCAAAATGCTAGGCATAGGACTGGACAATTATGGGTTCCTGAAGCCGGTGGACTCTGTGAAGAAGCCACTCGACACGACCATTCCTGGAATTTTCGCCTCCGGCTATTGCTTGGGCCCAAAGACAGGGGACATTCCTGACTCGATCACTCAGGGCAGTGCCGCGGCTGCGCGTGTGGCTGAGATCTTATCGAGTAGGGGGATGGCATAGATGAGTGAAAAACCCAGAATTGGAGTTTTCATTTGTCACTGTGGAATAAACATAGGCGGCGTAGTCAACGTTCCAGAATTAACAGAATACGCCAAGACCTTGCCAAACGTGGTTTATGCTGAACATAACCTCTACACCTGCTCAGAAGCGGGGTTGACGACAATAGAGAAAGCAATCAAAGAACACAATCTTAACCGCGTGGTTGTTGCCTCGTGCACTCCTCGCACGCATGAACCTCTGTTCAAGGCCAAGTGCAGAGAATCAGGACTAAACCCGTATCTGTTTGAGATGGCCAACATTCGAGACCAGTGCAGCTGGGTTCACATGCACGAGCCAGAAAAAGCCACAAAAAAGGCTAAGGACCTAATAAGGATGGCGGTTGCAAAAGCTGCTCTGCTTGAGCCTCAAACTGAGCCGGAAGTGGAGGTCAAAGATGCCTCGCTTGTTGTTGGAGCAGGCATTGCAGGGATCACAGCCGCACTTTCCATGGCAAACCAAGGCTTCAAGGTGTACTTGATTGAGAAGGAGAAAGAGCTTGGAGGACTAACCTCAAAACTCTATAAGCTGTATCCGACATTAGCCGATTCCTCAGAGGTTATAGACCCATTAATAGAAGCCGTAAAGTCTCACGGTAATATCGAGCTAATGACTTCAACAGATTTGAAAGACGTTTCAGGATATATTGGAAACTTCACAGCGGCTTTGACTGGCCCAGATGGAGACAAAGAAGTGAACGTGGGAACAATAATCGTGGCCTCTGGCGCATCAAACTACACACCGCCAAAAGGACTCTACCAGTATGGCATATATGATCACGTCGTTACCCAACGAGAATTGGATGAGATGCTGAAAAAAGGTAAGATCGGAGAGCCTGAAAGAATTGTCATGATACAATGCGTGGGCGCAAGAAAAGGTGAGATCCGACCTTTCGAACTTGAAGCATTTCCGAAGTCAGACACTGCGGAGCTTTTGAGAAAGATTCTCAAAGCGCGCAAGGAAGAAGGATGGCCATACTGCTCAAGGATATGTTGCATGAACGCCATAAAAAATGCCATACTCGTGAAGGAAAGTTCCCCGAAGACTGACATCGTAGTGCTTTTCGGAGACCTAAGAGTCTACAAGGAATACGAGGATTTCTATAAGAGGGCCAGAGATCTCGAAGTGCGGTTTGTGAGGCATATAGAAGAAGCCCCGCCAGAGATAACCCGGACATCAGAGGGCAAACTTCAGGTCATGGCTTACGATTCTCTTTCTGGACTCGAAGTCAAGTTCCTAGCAGATTGGGTCGTCCTTTCCACTCCGATAATTCCAAACAAGGACGAGGTGCTACTTGCAAGAATGCTGAAGGTTCCTATAGGCACTGACGGATTCATGATGGAAGCCCATCTGAAGCTAAGACCAGTGGACACTAACGTGGACGGAGTGTTCATCGCTGGCACAGTTTCAGGACCAAAAGATGTCTCTGAAAGCATAATATCAGGCGAGGCAGCAGCAGGAAGAGCGTCGATCCTCATGGGTAACCGCAAAGTCAAAACGGACGCCATAACTGCGCTTGCAGATGAGGACCTGTGCGTTGGCTGTGGATTGTGCGAAGAAATATGCCCATATGGAGCACCAAAAATCGAGAATGGAAAATCAAAGATCAGAGAAATATTGTGCAGGGGGTGCGGTACATGCGCTGCAGAATGCCCTAGTCAAGCGATAACTATGCGACACTACAAGGACCATCAGGTTCTGGCACAGGTAAAAGCCCTTTTGATGCCCGCAGGTATGAAGGAGGCTGAAGTTCCAAATGGTTAAAGGTACATCTGAAGAAGAGAAAGGTCAGAACAAGTTCGAACCAGTAATCGTGGCTTACTGCTGCAATTGGTGCAGCTACGCAGGCGCAGACCTGGCTGGCACTAGCCGATTTGAATACCCAACAAACGTGCGGATAGTTCGAGTGATGTGTACTGGGAGGATAGATCCAACTTTTGTTCTGGAAGCTTTAAGAGATGGAGCCGACGGCGTGATAGTCGCTGGATGCCATCCTGGTGATTGTCATTACCAAAAAGGAAACTTCATGATGGAGAAGAGATTCGCCCACATAAAGAAAGCCGTGGAGACCATCGGGTTTGAGCCTGAACGCGTGAAGCTTGAATGGATCTCAGCAAGCGAAGGAGGAAAGTTTGCGGCTCTCATCCGAGAGACTACTGAGCAGATAAGACAGTTGGGACCAAACCCATTTAGAACCATTCAGGAGCCCAAATAAGGTGAGAAAATGAGCGAGAAGGAGAAATTGAAGAGAAGAACTGATGCGTCGATAGAAGCCTTCAAGTCTTTTAGGCTTAGGTGGGTAACTGGAAGATCAAAGGTAAAAATGGAGATTGACGAAGAAAAATACCAGAAAGTCGTGGATTCAATAATGAAGGACGAGATTGAGAGACACATGATAACTGGAGCCCTGAGAGAAAAGGGCCCTCTGACAGTGGAGGAACTTGCCCAGCTGACTGACCTTCAGCCAAACTTGATAGTGCGACATTTGATGGCCCTAAGAAGAAATGGTGCCATAGGCGAGGCTGGAGAGAAAAACAAGCAGTACTTATACAAGCTCGCTTAGGATGGCTGAGGCCTACAGCTTGTCTATGCATTCTGAATGAACGTCGCCTGGAAAATCGTGATCAAAGAAATAGATCTTACTTTTGTCAATGTCAACTTCGGCCCGATCGTGAACGCCTGCTCTATCTAAAAGGTTCTGATAATCCTCTTTACTCGTGATTTGGATTCTTCTAAGAAATTTTTCTTTCTTGCTCAATGGTTTTTCACAAACCTCGCATAGCATTTCAACTACTCTGATCAGTTCAAAGTCCTTATCTTTCAAGTCCTCAAATGTGATTTCGAATAAATCCTTCAAGAACCTCTCCATCTAAGTTAGTTGCATCAAAGAATATATTTGTATGGATCCTCACGAATACTACTCGAAGAATTCTTATATATATCTTCAATGTGGTTTTAGTCTTCGAATGGGGTGAGACAGGTTGTCTGAAAAGTCAAAGATTGACACGGAAAAGGCAAGGGAAATACAGGAACGGAACAAGGAAAGAACTCTGGTAGTGCAAGAGATAAAGAATAGAGGGGCATCAACAATAGATGAGCTGGCGAAGGCTACGGGCATGGACAAGGCTAAGCTGTTTCGGCATCTCGTTGCGATGCGCCAGTTCGGAAAAGTATCAATCATGGGCGAGCGAGATGACCAACTTGTTTATGGTTCACCATAAGAAGCTAAGACTTGATTTTCTGCGAAACCTCGATTGATCATTCAGCCAGCGCTTCTGCTTTGGGTTCTTTCTGCCCTATTTTCATTAGTTGAGTCTGAGTCTCCGCTTCTCCAGCGCTCTTTGGTTCTTCGCGCTGAATGCAGAGTTCTTCTTCTCTTAGGCTAAGGGTTCCTTTCGCTGTTCCATCTTCCAAGTAAGTTATGCTGAATCCCATCTTTTTCATGAGGCTTATGGCCCTGTAGTTGTCTGGCAGCATTATCGCATAAAGAGCCTCTATCTTCATGTCTTTGCAGATTTCAATCGCGTAATCCACTAGTTTTGTTCCTAGGCCTAAGTCTTGCCATGGGTCGGCGACGATGAAAGCGATTTCGCCTGCTTTACCATTGGGTTCCAAGCCCACTCTGACCACACCCAGTATCTTTCTGCGTCCGTTTTCAGTTAGTTCGGGTACGATGGCAATTTCCCTGTCATAGTCGATGTTGCAGTATCGGACTCTCGTTTCATGTGGTGTGTCTTTGATTATTTGGAAGAACCTGTAGCGTATGGATTCTTCCGAGAAGTTCTGGAACATTTCCAGCCACATTGGTTCGTCTTCGGGCTTAATTGGCCTAAGCAGCACAGTGCGTCCGTCTCTGAGCTTCCACACTGTTTCATACTTCTTCGGATAAGGAGTTATGACTAAATGCTGATGAGGCTCAAGCTTTTCGAACACCTTGTTCTTGTCAACTACAATGCGCGCGTCAAAAACGTAGGCTTCTTTTTCGTTTATGAAAAGTGGATTAATGTCAACTTCCTTAAGCTGCGGAAAATCAATAAGCAGTTGACTGAACAGAACCATTATTTCCTCGAGCAGTTTGATGTTGGCCGGCGGCACGTTCCTGTAGCCTTTCAGAAGCTGGTAGACCTTCGTCTCTTCCATGATTCTCCTAACCAAGGTCTGGTTTAATGGCGGCAACCCAAGCGAAAAGTCTCTGAACAGTTCTACTCCCACGCCTCCCATGCCGAAAAGAATGACTGGACCGAACAGCGGATCAGTTTTTGCGCCGATTATCACTTCATAACCATGTTTCTTGATCATCTGCTGCACGGTTGCGCCTAGGATTTCAGCTTCAGGGTTGTATTTTTTCGCGTGTTGCATGATTCGATCGAAGGCCTCGCGAAGTTCAGTTTCATTATTTATGTCGAGGACCACGCCGCCAGCGTCAGTTTTGTGAATTATCTGAGGAGAAAGTATCTTTAGCACGACGGGATAGCCTATCTCTTTGGCTATGTCTGCGGCTTGATCCGGGTTTTGGGCAATCTTGGTTTTCACAACAGGGAAGTTGTAGTATTCGAGGAAGGTTTTGGCCTCAGCTTCGTTGAGTATTTCACGGTTTTCTTTCGCCATGTTCCTCATTATGACCATGAGCGGCCGCTTAGGCGGTGCAACGTCGACTGGCAGTTCTTCAGGCGTTTCATAGAGCAGGTCAAGGTTGCTCTTGTATTGGTACATGTACATGTAGGTTTTTACAGCTTGCTCAGGTGTTGAATACGTTGGGATGTTGTTCTGGTTGAAGATGCGGTTTGCCTCTTCCACAGCCCCATAACCCATGAAGCTGGTCACAATCGTCTTGTTTTGGTATGCACGGCTCTTGCAGAGTTCTGCAATTGTCCTGGCGATTTCAGCGGGTTCCCCTATGGCTTGGGCCGTATAGATGATGAGGATGCCATCAATGTTTTCGTCGTTTAAGCATGCTTCGACAGTCGCCTTGTATCTGTCCGCTTTTGCATCCCCAAGCATGTCGATAGGATTGCCCCTGCTCCAATAGTGCGGCAGAAAACTGTTCAGTGCCTCCATAGTCTTAGGACTCAGCGTCGCCATCTTGCCACCCCCAGCTATGAGGGCGTCTGTTGCCATTACGCCAGGCCCACCTGCGTTTGTAATTATGGCCAAGTTCGGGCCTCTTGGGAGCGGCTGTGTCCCCAAAACCTCTGCACAGTTAAATAGGTCTGCGATTTCGTCCACGCGCACTATTCCAGCGCGTCTGAAAGCTTTATCGTAAATGATGTCTTCCCCAGTCAGCGAACCCGTATGTGAAGCGGCAGCCTTAGCACTTTCGCCAAATTTGCCGGCTTTGACCACAATTATGGGCTTGGCCCTAGCGAAGTGCCTTGCAGCGCTCATGAATTTGCGAGCATCCGTCAACCCTTCAATGTACATTAGGATGCTCTTGGTCTTCGGGTCCGTTCCGAAATAGTCTATCAGATCCCCGAAATCCACATCTATCATTGAGCCTATCGAGACGAAATTGCTGAAGCCGATGTTTTCGTGCATTGCCCAATCCAGAATAGCCGAGCCCAACGCGCCACTTTGACTGATGAACGCGATGTTACCTGGCTTCGGCATCCGGTTTATGAAGGTGACGTTGAGATTCACACTAGGTCGAATGACACCTAGGCAGTTGGGACCTACTATGCGCAGGCCATACTTCCTCTTTATTTCAAGAATTCTTTCTTCGAGCGCCTTGCCTTCAGGACCTATCTCCTTGAAACCAGCACTAATTACCACCAAACCCATTATTCCGGCTTTTCCACATTGTTCTACGATGTCTGGGACAGTCCTTGCAGGCGTGGCGATTACAGCCAAGTCAACATGCTCTGGGATCTTATCTACCGAGGCATATACCTTGTAGCCGAGAATTTCCGTCTTGCGAATGTTAACTGGATAAATATCTCCGTCAAACCTAAGCTCCACAAGGTTCTTCATCAAGGCGCAACCGACAGTTCCAGCTTCGTCGCTTGCACCGATTATTGCTATGTTTTTGGGGTTGAAAATCTTGTTAAGATTCAACGTAACCAAGACTGTAACCTTCTCAGACTAGAGTCGTGTTCTGGAGCGAAAATTAAAACTTTGCGACTCACAAATACAACTTCTACGCGACAAAGACTGAGCATATTCTCTGCCACCGACGCAAAGGCTTTCGTGCTAGGCATTCCATGGATAGTCAAATGCAAAACAGAAGAAACGTTATAAATTGAAGAAAGCCTAATCTCCGTTCATGCCAGACAAAGTCCACTGCGCTCACATCCTAGTCAAAACAGAAACAGAAGCCAAAGCGGCACTGGAACGCCTTAACAGGGGCGAAAAATTCGCAACCATAGCCAAGGAAGTCTCACTTTGCCCATCAAAGAAAAATGGAGGAGACCTCGGGACTTTCGGTAGAGGAAAAATGGTAAAAGAGTTTGAGACTGCAGCCTTCGCACTTGACAAGGGACAAATCTCAGGGATGGTAAAAACAAAATTCGGATACCACATAATCAGGCGATTGTAAGTTTGTTGATTAGAAAGGCGCGCGCTTATAGGGGCCTTATAGCGTGGGTTTCCAGCCGACGATCAAGCATATTTCTGATGGCTCCTCCTCGTTTTGCTAAATTTTCGTATAAAGTTTTAGCATCATAGTACTCCACTGTCTGTTTGGTATCTTTGGATTTTCCTTTAAACTGGCCTCTAACATGCGATAACGGGTTTTCTGCGGCTACGGCTCTTACTTCTAGTGCCTTGTTGGTATCTTCAAGTACTTTTTCTTTAGCGTGGTATTCTTCTTTGAGTTCTTGGATTTCCCTCTTACGAGCCCTTGTTTCTTCCAGTCTCTTCTCTTCATTTTGCTGTTCTAAGCCTCTCGCATTTATCTTTGAAGGGCTCAAGCGCCTTTTCAACTATATCTTTCTCTGCTCTTGCATCTAACACGTTCTTATCCATGATTTTCAAGAGGTAGTCGAAACTGTACCTGGCTTTGGGCCTTACGGCCGCGGCTGTCTACATGAGTCAGCCGGCACCGACAAACAGTCTCTTGGGGGCCCAGACAAGGAGCTCCGTGAGCCAGGCTGAATCTCTGCAGGGCGCTTCGGAGCCAGTGGGCATGTTTTCAGGCAGCGTTCAGGAGACTATCAGCGAGAACATTCGGGGGGAAGTGAGGAGGGACTCGTTTGAAGCGGTGGTCGGAGGCGTGAAGAACCTGACTTTCAAGTTCGGCGGCATGGTCCCGCGTTTGAGTATGGTCTACGGGAACGAGTACCGGAGCGGGTCCATGAGCTGTAGGGTTCCGACGGACAACGTGACTGACTTCACTTTCGGCGTGAGGAAGATCATGAGCGACAATGGAAAGGTCACCTACATCGCCGTGAGCGTCACAGAGACAATAGTGAACCAGACTGGGCCTGCTGAGGACCAGTTTTCGGACATAAGCATTGACCTGAACGAATCCTCTGGAGCGCTTCGCCTGTTCTGAGTCAAGTCGGCCTTGTCGTTCCCCGGCTTATCAACGGCTTGGTGCTCGTTGCGCAGGGGCTGATCGTAGACGTGCAGCTTTGCTTCGTTTCCTTGGGAATAGTCATACTAGCCGACAGAGCCATAATTCCAGCATGGAGAAAGCAGTTCAAGAGAAGAGGTCTGAGGAAGACAGATTCAGGCGTACAGGCTTAGATGAGCGTTCAGAGCCGCGAGAATCAGGCAAAAGGTTAAATCTAATATGTAACCCAATTGAACCAAAGGATGGCGGCAAAAAAGGGGACTCCCTTCTCTCCTTTCTCCCTCCCCTGCTTACGATGCTGCCATCCTTTTCTTCTTCTTACTCAGTTCTAGCGGCAAAAACTGGTCCATAAACCTTATGGAAGAATCTTCTAGAACAAAGTTCTATTCGGAAAACACCAAACCGCTCAGGACAAGCCGCGCCCGCCATGAGCCTGATATCAACAAGCGAAGCCTGTGAAAGAAACGTTAGACTGTTCTCTGTTCCAACGAGGCTCTCTTGGTTTTTCTCTTAGATAAGCCTTATGAAACAATTTTTCAGTCAACAAACGAGATATCCGGCATGATCACGCGCTGCAGTTGCGGGAAAGAGCTAAATTGTCTGTGTAATGATTGTTTCTTGCCTTCCGAGGGCTGGTGAAGAAGCATCTCGCACGGTTCTGAGACGGATGATGCGAAAATTGAGGAAATGCTCCGAGGCAGGACCCTCAAGGTCTACATGTACCTGCTGGAACATGGCGCCGAGTCAGGCGTGGGGGTCAGAGAGGTTCAGCGGGCCTTGGGGTTTTCGAGTCCGAGGCTCGCAGCCTATCATCTGGAGAAGCTTGAGGAGGTCGGGTTGGCTGAGAACCGGCTGGGCGAATATTTCCTAACCAAAGAGTTCAGGGTTGGCGTTCTGAAGCATTTCTTGAGGGTCGGCAGGTTTCTGCTTCCTCGACACTTGTTCTATGCGACCATGTTCACGACGTTCCTGATTTACACCGCAGTAAACCTCAAAAACACGGCAGTTCTGAGCCTGCTTGCTCTCGTCCTGAGCCTTCTGGGATCGGCCATTTTCTGGTACGAAACAATCAAGACATGGCGCGAGAAACCCTAGCGTACAAAACCTCAAACAGTCTGTATAAAAGCGTTAGCTTAAATCCATCGCAATTCCTTAAGTCCAGTAGTGGTGTGAACTGCAATGGTTCATGGAAAAAGAACACTGGCCGGCTCTGCTGCAGCGGGCGTCATGGTTGCAGCTATCGCCATTACGTTGGTCATTTTCGTACAGACACAGCCGCCGCAGAACGTACTCCTAGGCGTGAGCGTCGGCGGTGCCGACAATGATCTGTTAAGACTGGAAGGACCTGAAGGAGCGTCATACTACCAGCCTCGCCGATCACCTCCAGACTGCATCCTAAACGTTACGTTATATGAGTTTTCCGCGCCTCTGGGGCCTGGCAGCGAAGCGGACCTTGTGATAACGTTAACTTCAAAACGCAACATGTCCGAAGTCTTCGACGTGGACGCTAAGTTGGATTCGGGCCCGAGTCAGGCCTTCACGCCCGAAGAACTACTCAACTTCACTGGACTGAGTTTTGTGGACGGAGGTTCCGAATGGGCTTGGACTGGAAGTATCGAAGCTAACGGCACAAGAAGCTTCAACTACAGAATAAGAGCCACAGGAATCTGCATCGGGAATCTCGTTGCAAGGGTTAAAATAGGATCAAGCACCGGCGATTACACTTGCGGGCTTGTGTGTTTGAGTTTTATGGTAGTTCCCGGCAACGTGTTGGTGTTTTCGCAATGGCCTTACCCGCTGTCCAATCCTTTTGGATGGTTTTCAATATCCACCAGTTATGAAAAAATGGGCGGCGTTGGAAGCGAGATGAACGTTTCCGTCAGCCTGTTTGGGTTCAACGAAACGGACGTAACGTTGAAGTTGGTCATGCCGTCCGAGGGAATAGTCCCACTTGATGGACAAACAGCGTGGACTGGAAACGTCACGCGGGGAGAAGAAGTGCGCCTCTCGGCAAGCGTAAGGTTTGCCGAGATAGGGACGTGGTTCATCTACGCCTACGCGGAGAAAGACGGAATATTGCTCGGTCCCCCGACAGCCACCAAGTTCATCGTGTCTGAGGACACCGTTTTGGAACATCCAATAGCATAGATGTTCCCGCATGACTTGAACCACTGTAAGGCTTTTTGTGGTCGTGCATTGTGGTTGCACGTCTGTTGAACCTTCTCCGAGAATCAAAAGTTTAATATGGACACGTTAACATCTAGTATTCCATGCTGGGCAATAAACTGAGAAATTGGACCATTGCTGCAATATGCTTATTGATGCTCGGAACAGCGTGCCCGCATCCTGCGCCCAAAGACAGCAACACTACATCAAGGAGCGTTCAGGAATTCCCGAGTGGCAACGTCATATCGCCTCCCAGCGCCATGTCCTCAGCAAGCTATTTGATCGGTCATTTTGAATATAAAAATGGGCAGTTCGACAATTGGATGCCACTTGCTTTTGCCCAGGTGGAAGTACGCTACACTAACAATACTCTTATTGACCGGACATATACAGACGCTTATGGGAATTTCACCTCCGCGATAGATGTTCCCGAGTCTGGAGCAACGGTAATATGCAGCGCTAGCACATGCAGTCCCAGAGTAACAGTCCTCAACCCAGAAACCAGCTACACATATTCCGCGGACACTTATCCCATATTTGTCGAGCCTAATCAAAACAAGACAATCACCATACAGTTCCGAGACGACAACAAATGGTTCACTGTTTTTTCGCTTCATTCCGGTCTCAACAAGGGCTGGTACTACATATACAACACTGTTGGTAGCGACGTGCTGAATGCAACAGCCTTCTACCCTTACGGTCAAATTCCCGAGTACCTTCAGGAAGACCGGTGCATGTATCTTCCCGTGGAAACCTATGACTATAGTGATGAGATTCTTCATGAGTATGCGCATTATGTGATGCATCGGCTGTATGGTTGGTGGTGGCCGCCGAACGCCACAGGCAACTATTCGATATATGCAGTCGTGAATCAGACTATGGCGTGGACTGAAGGTTGGGCCTACTACTTTCCACTTGCAGTTGCAGCAGATCGAGTCTACGAGGCCTATTACGAGTCACCGATCGATTTTGAGAATCAGTCTTGGGCTACTTCAGGCTGGAACGACGGCGATGCCGTTATAGGTCGGGTGACAGGCGCCTTATGGGACATTTATGATTCCCAGAATGACACTTCACCTTGGAATTATGAGAACCTTTCAGATGGGTTCGTCCGCACTTGGGACACGACTTCCGTAGTGTGCAGTTCGGGGGTGTATGGACTGCGCATGTTCTGGAATTTGTGGAACGAGACCTATTATGACCACAGCCAAGGTCTCAAGCCCGCCGCGCAACTCGAAGATTGGACGGCCACTCTCCTGTCCATTTTCCAGAACAGCATAGATTATAGGGGGCAGGGAGATGCAGAGGTGGATGGTGTGGTCGACGGCAGTGACAATTGCATTGTAGCTTGGCGGTTTGGATCGTGGGAAGAGCCGCAGCCGTCCCCAAGATGGGATTATCTTTCTGACCTGAACCACGATTGCGTTATTGATGGAGCAGACCTGGCAATTGTACGACGACATTTTGGGGAGAGCTACGACTGCTGACAAGCATTGGGCAAAAACGTCACTCGTCTCTCACTGCTCCCGTGCTCCCCTCTATTACGTAACAATCTTTGTGGTAACTGAGCAATCTTCGATGCAAGCTTTTCTAGGCCTCAGAACGGGTGCCGAGAGCTTGAACACTCACCTAACTTGGGTCTCACGGCAAAGCGGGACATCCTGGCGCGCACGTGTGCTCCTTGAATGATCAAGAATGGTGTTCATCCATTCCAGAGCTTCTTTGGAGCAGTCTGAGGAGCCCATCCGCTTTTTTTTGCCTTCCTGCAATGCTCGCTTCAAGACCACCAAGATCTACGCGTGAAACAAATCCATGTCAAACGCGCATAGGCAGAAGAAGAAAAAGAACCGTTTTTACCGTTTTCGGAATAAGCATGCTTGTGGTTCAGGATGGCAGAAGCATCAGCCGCGAATGCGGAAAAATCTTATATAGGTACCAAACGGGCTACTGAGTCTCAGGAAATCGCGTGGGGAGTCTGTCTTGAGGGCAGGTCTGATCGTTATGACGGTGTTTGCTTTGCTCTGCACGAGTCTGCCGACTGCGAAGGCAGAAATCGAAACGCTGACTTGGACGAGCCCAACAACAAATGCGCTAAGCCGGTATGTATGGTTAGCTCCGACGATGGGTGGATCGTAGGTGGTGCTCAAGCTATGCCTGGAACGATGATTCACTGGAATGGGACTGACTGGACAAACTTCACGGATCCAACGACCGCCGACTGGCTCAACTCGGGGAGCATGATCAGTTCCGCTGACGGATGGGCAGTAGGCCAAAGTGGAACGATAGTTCACTGGGACGGAACCAGCTGGACAGAAGTCACGAGCCCGACAACAGCAGCGCTCAGCTCAGTTTATATGGTTGACTCCAACGACTGGTGGGGCCGTAGGAAGTGGCCCAGCAACGATCATTCATTGGAACGGCATTCAATGGACAAACGTCACAGGCCTGACAACCAAGCGTCTTAACTCCGTGTTCATGCTTGGCGCCAGCGACGGTTGGACAGTAGGCGAGGAAGGAACGATAATTCGCTGGACTGGAACTCAGTGGGTGCCAGAATTCCCCGCATCCGTAACCGCGCCGCTTCTAATAGGCCTCACACTGGTCCTGGTCTTCCTAACAAGAAAGGCGCCAACACGACGCGCACGGAGTCCCGACTTAGCCCACGCGTGGTTTTGTGGCAAACAATAATAAAGTAGCCGAACGGAACGATGCTCATGAAACCCCAAGACAACAAGGCCCGCGCTCTCTGTTGTCAGTTTTGTTGGCCTCGGTTGTTATAACAATGGGAGCAGGCTGCTTACAAAACTTACGCTTAGTGTACAAGGTAAATCATTTAAATGCAGGGTACGATAAGAAGGAACCAGAATAAGCATTGGTGAGGTTCAGCACTCGTACAAACAATCCTTTTAGGTCTGAATCCTGCTATTGTCCTTTAATGCGAACGGAACCAAAGGGAAAGGTATCTAAACTTATAGGCAGTGTATCACATCAAACGACTGGAATGAGCATTGACAAACAAATATGTATGTGCAACCCTCCGAACAAGAGCCAGACTATTCCACGGTTTCTCTTATGCGATTTGGCACGATAGACACAACATAGAACCGTTGCGCACTAAGACGCGCCGGAACAGCAAAGCTTAGCTTCGCGGCAAATGAAAACAATCAAAAGTATTGGAGGTGAGAACGGAACGTGACGAAGGATCCGGTTTGTGGTATGAACGTAGACGAGAAAACGGCCAAATTTAAGTCTGAATACAAGGGCAAAACCTTCTATTTCTGCAACCAATCATGCAAAGTCACGTTTGACAAAAGCCCAACAAGATATGTGGGTGGACGTTCTAGCCACTGATGCTGCATGCGCGGCTGCGTCACGTCTTCTTAACCTTACAGTCCACTGCTCAAAGCTAGCTTTGAGCAGTGGCTAGGATCACATGCTCGAGGAACAGATCTTCAGGAAGAACGCCTACAAACTCTGTTTTCTCGTTTATGATTACCTTTGGAACCCCCATGACCGCATACTTAAGGGCTAGATGCGGAAATTCGCTTGCATCAACGACATCTGCCTTTATCAAATCACTTTCTATAGCGAATTTGTGGGCTATGGTTGCGGCTACTGGACAGTGCGGACAGGTTAGAGTCACGAGAACCTGAATATGAATGGGAGTTCTGACTTCTTTGAGCAATTCTCTTGTTTTGTCTGAAATGTCGGTCCTTCCTCTCGAAACGTTCACCAAGGATTCCGTGAGCGTTCGAAACTCGTAACCGAACGGGAATCCGTAGAACCTCACACCATAATCCTTTTCGCCTATAATAGCCAGTGCAGGAATTTTGTCAATGCCATATTCCCCAGCCCTGTCGGCGTTCGCGACAAAATCGTAAACCTCAACCTTTATTTTGTCATTCAGCTCTGCCAACTCTTGAACTAGCTGCCTTGTTTCTGCACAGAATTTGCACTCAATCTCCTGTGTAAACACTATGATCTTCACAGGTTTCTCCAATTTCTCGGCAAGTTCATTCCTTGTACGTTCCCTATGCTCATCAGGTATCATACTCAAGCATGTCACCACTGGAGCTAACCTGCTCCACCCTTCCAATTTCTCTAGATATTGAGACCAATCTCCTCCTCTTCAGGTTTCCGATCTTCTCAGCTATTAGTCTTGCCAATTCTCTCGTATCCTCAGCTCGGACCCACAATACTGTCACTGGCGTCAAACGTGTCCGCTGGGTTGTCTTCGAAGAGAAAATTCTATAATGCTATCATTCAATGTATAATGTGGGAAGATGGATGGGAAAACTTCGTGCAACAGCACAATTGATAGGGGGCTTTAGGATAGCGCTGGATAATGGCAGGTCGCACAGTGTAGTCGTCGACCTTCCGATTGACACAGGGTCTGACATGGGATCAACACCCCTTGAGCTCTGCGTCATGAGCCACGCAGGTTGTTACGCGATTATATTTGCATTGACAGCGAAGAAAATGAGAGTCCCATTGAAGGAGCTTGACGTCATAGTTGAAGCAGTCGAATATGAGGAAGCAGGAACGATAACGGAGGAAAGTTTTGACATAACTGTGAAAGCAGACGCATCAGCAGATAGAATCGAAAGACTTCACAAACTAACGTTGAAAAATTGTCCTGTCGGTATACTCTTTGAAAGAGCAGGCGTAAAAACAAAATATAGTATACGAACCGAAAAACAATAGGTTCGTTCGACTCTCTTCTGTGCGCCATCTATAGCTGTCTGTTTCCGACCCAAAAACCCACCTTTGTCGTA
>Ga0315279_10000770_pt1 | contig 58617 bp, 66 predicted proteins | sample YL17G06_20_MG_FD_203694 | JGI IMG/M metagenome (GOLD analysis project Ga0315279, IMG submission 203694) | Sediment microbial communities from Yellowstone Lake, YNP, Wyoming, USA - YL17G06_20 | ecosystem: Environmental > Aquatic > Freshwater > Lake > Sediment | place: USA: Wyoming | collected...
AGCCACCTCTTTGTGCGACATCAAAGGAAGCTTGATAATATGAGTACAAAGCTGCTTTTAGCAGATATTGCTTTGCAAATTCCAATCTGTTTATTCCGCGAATGATTTCTGTCTCCCTCACAGTTCTGATTATTGGCTGGCTCTGGCTAATGAAACTAGTCAAATACGCAGTTTCAGCTACAGCAGCTACTCCGATAATGAAAAGTCCAATGATTATTGGGGCTATACCTTTCATTCAATCACCAACTCAACTTGTGTAGAAGTTTTATCATGGTTGTAAGGGAGGGGAATCTGAACATCATACACATATTTCGTTGCATTGCAATCTTTGCTTTGCGCTAAAATTTCATTTCCAGCAGAAAGCGTATAGCAAGAAGAATATTTGCTCATTTTCTCAGATAAAACCTGATTAATGTTTTGATAGCTGGCGAAAGCAACATGCTCAGATATTATTTGTGAAACTGGTTTTCCATCAGCTGTAGAAGATAAAAGAGACATCAGTATCAATTGGCCGCTGTCGATCTTCGTCTCGAATTCTATATTTGCAATGAGATGAATCCTTAAAAGAAATATTGGCAAAAATAGAGCCATAGGAATAACAATCGCCATAACTATTGGGATGACAACAAACCAAACTATTCCTTTCATATCTCTCTCAACCATACCCACAAAATACCTTCATGAACTTCAGTATCGGATAATCGAATTGCAACTGGGAAAGCTTTTAATGAAGTTCCAACTTGTGCAGTGTATGAAGACTCGCATTCCTTGAAGTCATACTGGTCCCAAAGAGGAAACGGACCAGACAAACCAGAGGTATACATAAAAATTCTTCCTATTGTTTGCGGGTCAAGCTTCAACTTTGTCATCAGACATGTTTCATAAGAGTAATAATCAAACCCATTTTGCCACAAAGAGCCGTGCCCAATCAAAAACCATCTGCCATTAGATTCTGCATCCACAGCATACAAGACAACTATTGAATTTGGAAAACTAATATCGCTAAAAATTGCGGAATCAGAGAAAATTTTTGTATATGAAAAAAGATTATTTTGATTTATCATTTCTTTGTCCAGTTTTTCTTTGGAAAAAATATCCCTGCTCAAAGTTTTGTTGATTGTATAAGCCAGTTTATCAGAGCTAAGATAAAGATTGCCTAGAGCTATACTGTGTCTGTCGACATCGCTACTTTTTATAACTGCATTTGTTTGAACATAGTAATTGAGGAAAAATAGAAGAATTACAACAAATCCACCTATTGCAAGTAAAGCAAGAATAAATTCATTAATAACTTTTTCTGCACCTTTCATTTTGCTGTCACCGAATAAACATTTTCTCTACCTTGATCAGAAAACTGAGTTGTTTTTTTTATTTCAAAAGATTTTGCATTAACAAGCGAAGTTTTTAGATTGTCAATGGCCGTTTTTGCAGTAGCATAATGTGAAACACCAGAAGAAATTGTCATTGGTTTCGGGTTATTTTCCAAGGTGGAAGCAGTGAGTATTCTTGAATCAATACTAACATTGTAGAGAATGTCTGCTGTGGGTGAATAATCGATTGTAATTTTATATGGAGCAATTCCAGAAATTGTAATCAACCCGGAAAGGTCTCGTGAAACAACTTGCACTGAACCAGAAGCAAAAAGAGGAATCATATTTGAGAAAACAAATTCTATTAGCAAATAAAGAAGAGCAGCCGCTAAGATTCCGATTAAAATCATTCCAATAATTCCTGGTTCTTCCTGTCCTTTCATCAATTAACTATTATTTTCTTGACTATTATTTTATTCCAAGCAAAGCTCTACAGTCATTAACATCAGTAGGCTCGTGAATGTTTATAGGATCTTTTTCACAATCAGCAGGTGGTTGCTCAGCCCAATTGTATGGTTTATCTTTAAAATCTTTTTTCCACCATTCAATGCAGTAGTTCAGAAGCTTTGTTGCGCACAATTCTTTGCTAGCTTGAAGATTCTGAATTTTTATCCAATTAAAGAAGATGACAAAAATAGCAAAAATAAAAACTGCCATTAGTATTACTAAAACAGTAGCATGGATAGCAACGGCTTTTTCAGGCATATTAACTTGTTGTATTTTGTCCTAAAAGTCCTTTGCATTCGATCTGACCAACAGACCTTGCCCAGTCGATTGAACTGCATTCATTCGCATAGCTATCAGGACCGCAGCAAAAACCTGTTTTACCGCCAGGTATTTTACTAGGATCATAACTATTCGCGGCCCAAGTTGTACAATATGTGAATTCTCTTGCTCTACAAAAAGCGTCAGTAACAGTAGTAGTTCCTTTACCAGTTAATACGAAAAACCACACAAGAAGAACAACGATAACAATAACAGCAATAATTATTGCCACTATATATGGAACGGGCAAAGCACCTTTGCTTCTCATATTATCAATTTTGTTTTTTCTAGATATTTAAATCAATTTATTTGCAACAAGTTTTTCCGGTGCTTTCTCTTCCACCTTGGGAACAATCTAATGTGCCAAGAGGTTGCTCGGCGTTTGAACATACCGGTTTACAATTTCCTCCTTGCGCTGTGCATGACGTGACTTGTGTAGATGATTGAGTATTTGTTGAAGAGGATGTTTTTTGATAGGAAGAAATGAATATTGTATCAAATCTACTTAGAGCAGCTTCAGCGTGACTTATAGAGATTTGATATTTTCCCGGATTTAAGTTAAGTGATGACATAGCATTACTCCCGATTTTAGTGATAGATTTATAGCAATCCGGACGAGTATATCGCACACTATCGGGATCAATCAATGAAGGACTTTCAATATTAACAAATCTCAAATCAGATATTTTTTGTTGAGTCAGTTGGGAAAATATAAAAGAAAATTGGGCTGTCAAAACATCTTGAATCAACCCAAGCCAATCAACACCACCAAAACTCGCAACAAGCTGAAAATCTGAAGATACAATACAATCTGTTCCGAATACTGGATTTAATTTATCTTGTGCAAGGTAAGCTTTCTCGCCTATATCAATCCTTACAGGATTATTTAGAGAATCTTCATTACAAATAGTTTGACCTGTTGTACAAAAATCAGCACAACTAACATCATTGTGAGTCTGCGGATCTGACCAAGTCGCTGTTAATGATTTAACTTCATTGCTATCACAGCCATTTGTACATCTATAGTATGCACACTTCATAGCATTTTCAAGATCAGGATTTTCTGTATTCTCACTTGGAAATATATTACTCCACCAAGCATTTGCAAAAACACTTTTTTGCATCCATGGAAGTAACCAAACAAGCAATATCATTAAACCCGCAGCTATAACAAGAATCGAAAGAACCATTTTTGTTCCAAATTCAATCGAAACCATTTATTCACACACCCCCCAACAGAAGGCAGAACAGACAATATTGGCATTCAACGGTTTGCATCCTAGCATAGTACAACAAATAGGCTTCTTAATCCCTAATAAAATGCTATCTATGCCCTTAGAAACAAATGGAACTGTTTTAAGGACTATGAAAAAAACTACTGCTAATGCAACAACAGCTAAGACAATTGCAACCATAAACGAAGACCAAGCACCGATCATTGACCAAGCAACCTCTTTTGAATTATTTCCCTAATTAAATTATAGCCGTAGAAATAGAATAATGCAACTATCAAAATAACTATTACTATAAGAACTACAAACCACCACATGTATTGACTTACATCTCCTTTCATTGTTTCACCAAACTTGAAATTGGAATCAAAGAAGTAAATGAACTGTAAATAACAAGTAAAACTATTGAATAAATTATTATTCCATACAGCAACAGTTTGCCAATAGAATATTTCCTTTGAATGGGATCATCACCGAAATTGATTACACTTCTGAAAATTCCGATCATTGTTACAACTTCAATCATATAAAATCCAACAATAAGCTGAAATGTGTGAGCTGGAGTGATTTTATTCAGTTGAATTATTGAGTCCAAAACTCCGCTACCTGCCCCACCTAATGGACCGTAACCTGCTAACTGATCTTTAATTTTATCCGTCGCTCCTTTCAAAAGAACTAGTACTTGAGTAACCATTGCAACAAGCGAAACAACAATTCCTGAAGAAAGAGGAGACAAAATTAAACCTTGCATCTGCATTTCAGAAGAAACTTCATCCAAATTAGTTTTCAATTCTTCTTCAACATCATGCATATTTTTTAGATAAGTTGAAATGCTAAGCATTGCATCAGAAAGAACCAGAGTTCCTCCTTTTGAAATTTCAGTCACAGCATGCATTACTGCATTAATCAATTTCGATGGGAAATATTTTATTGCTCCACCAGATGAATCAAAAACTGCAGAAGTAAAATTCATGCTGAAATTTTCCATGTTGTAAAGAATTTTTTCAACCATTTTTGATATTTTCAATTCCTTTAATCTTGGCAGTGCGTTTTTGAGCGCATTTTCAATTGGCATTCCTCTTGTCAGTTGTGTTCCGAGCTGGAATAAAACTTCGCCCAATTCTGATTCAATCTGAATAATTTCATCTCTTACCTTTAGCTTGTTTATTGTTGTGAAAATTGTATAAGAAACTATTCCTGCCGAAGCTGCCCACGTAATTGTCATTGAATAAAGAAGGAGATTGAAGCTAAACAATTCGGTTGAAGCGGTAAGAATTGAATAAGCATAATAAATTACTACAGCCGGAATTAAAACTGATAGAACTAAAATTACATAACGCATCTTGTCCTTAGCAAATTGAGGATGTTTTGATAAATCTGGCTGATGAAATGCTGTGGGCCTTTTTTCCAAATATGTTTTCATCATCCAATAGATCACAATTGGAAGAATTACATTGTAACCTATTACTAAAAATGCTGGTTGTATCATATCTGGAAGAAAAATACTAATGATTGGAAAGAAAACTAGGCCTACCATTGGCAAAAGAATTCCCAAAGCATTTAGAACAGTTAGCGGGGATTTTAAGTCTCTAGCATAATTTCTCATTCTGTCCTTTGTTCCGCTCAGAATAACATTCACTGCTTCATTCAAGACTTTATTTCGTTTTTCGCTTGTTTCAAAAAAAGAGTTTTTGATTAAATAAATTGCTTTAACAAACTCATCGCTCTCTCTCTTCCATTTTTCCATAAAGGGATCAAGTGCATCAGTAACAGAAACAAATTTTCCAGTATAAACATCCCACAACATTTTTTTGAAATCCCTTGCCAAAGGTCCTGTCAGATTTGCCCCAGCAAATTTTATAGCATATTCTAAATTTGGAATGACTTTCATTGCAATACTCATATAAAGAACTGCAAGAACCATTTCTGAACTCGCTTTTATTCTAAAAGATGTTGCGATGGTGAATGGCAAAGTGTAAATGTACCAAAAAATTGTTATAGAAAAAATAATGACAAGCAAAATATACGGAACACTTGTCAGAACATTAATTAAATAACCGAGAGAAAGAAAAAATAATGGAAATAGAATCAAAAATAAAATTGAGAAACCAAAAGCTCCTTTGGAAGTAATGTCAAGATGAGCAAAATCAATTGCTTTTTGGAATTTTTCATTTTGTGGAGGGTTTAAAGGTAAAATTATTTCTGCTATGCCGCAGATTTTTTCATAAAGAGATCCTTTACGAAATTTAAAATCTTGAAGGAACTCTTCATAATCTTTTGATAATGGCATTCTTATTCCTCAATTTTTCCTTAAACCAGTTTTCCCAAATTTCATAAATCATTCTGGAATCAAGCGCGCCTACCTCTTCTCTAATCTGCTCGGAAATAAGATGAAACATCTCATTGCTTTCAACTACAGTTTCCGCTTCCATCAATTCAGGCATTTTTGCTTTTACTGCAAGATTTGCCGTGGCTTCTTTGATTTTTGCTCTGAGTAAAATATTATCCCAAACAGCGTCCCATTGGCCTCTCCAATCTTTGATTTTTTTAGCAATTTCTTGCAAGACTACAGATTCTCCATCGATCAAAATATCAGTTGGCTTTAATCTATCTTCTTTTGCAGAATATTCCATCAGCTTTACAAATCCTCCTTCGTCCATCGGATCGGTCTTCCATTCTTTTCTAACTTCTGTCACATCTAAAACTCTTCTGAATCTGTGCAATCCATCAGGTGAATTCAAAATTCCTGCGATTGTAATTATATCGGTTGCCTTGAAGCTTGTAAGAGGAACTCCTAAATCATTTACGACTCTATCAAAAACACCATAAGCAGACTCACCGTGAATAGTTCCTGCGACTAAATTAGCTAACGCACCAATTCTCATAGCTTCATACAAAGCTTTTGCTTCAACTGACCTGACTTCACCTACAATCAAAACAGAATTTCCTAAACGTAAGGCAGTTCTCAACGCTTCATCTGCGGGTAGCTCTGCTTCAACCCTTGTTATCACAGAACGTGATTTCATTCTTTCAACATCATAACCTAGCCGGCGCAGCGCAAGAACAGGAAGTTCTAAAGTATCTTCGACCGTGATAATTCTAAATCTTTTCATAATTTCAATCAGCATAGCTCCAAGCAGGGAAGTTTTTCCTGAACTTCTTCCGCCTGCGACAAGAACTGCTCGACCGCCATCAATTATGAAACTCATCAATCCTGCATATAACGGATCGAAATAACTTTTACTTAGATAAAGTGGGAAAGTCCATGGCTTGTCTCTGTGTCTTCTCAGTGCAAAACCCAAACCTTCTGGAGAAAGACTTCTTGTAATTGCAGCAACTCTTGCAGTTCCTCCAGGAACATTTAATTCTGTATCTAAAACTGGATTTGCTTCATCCAAAGGTCTTCCTGAATAAAGTCTAAATCTTGTAGCCCAAGCTTCAGCATCATCCCTAGTTGGAATCAAATTTGTTTCGCATTCTTCGAAATCAGAATGATTTATGAAAATTGGATTGATTCCAATTGGAGAGTTGATGAAAATGTCTTCTATTTTATCGTCAGCCAAAAGAATTTCCAATACACCAAAACCTGCAGTATATCTTGATAGAATCACTGCAAGCTCTTGAATTTCTTCTTTTGATAATTCAATTCCCATTCCACGAGAAATTTCTTTTACCAAATCTCTTCCAATGTTGAAAAACAATTCTCTTGCTTTTTCTGGCTCTGTGAATTCTGTTTCTGTTGGCTTGTGCTCTGCTAAATATCTTCGTGCGCTGTCCAAAATTGTATATTTGTCTTCGCTAAGTCTGAATTCTGGAGGTGAGACATGATAGAAATAACGAACTTTCCCTGCAACTTTAAAAACTTCCACCGTTATTCCGTTTGGTAAATCATATTTGTCGATTCTTTCTCCTTTTTTAGGAATAGCAGTCATATATCTTGTCAGCATGAAATTTGGTTTTATCAGTGGATGGAAAAATTCTCGATATAATTTTCTATCGCCTGGTTTGAAGGTGGCAAGATATGGTTTTGCTTTTTGTATCAGTTCAGTTTCTTCCAAAATGTTTGCAAAAGGTCGTAATGCGTTTTCAATATATTCAGTATGAATTCTTTTTGTAAGTGGCGGAGCTCTTTCAGCAGCAATTTGTTCATGCGCAATCATTCTCTGCAACTGAACATATGCCCCAATAGGGTCTTTTCTCAAAACTTCTAATGCAAGAAACTGTAAATCTGATAGTCTTTTTGGAAAAAGATTTTCTCCCTCTTTTGGACCAAGATTATTTATTGAAATAAGTTTTTTCTCATTCAAAATTTTGTTCTGCGCTTCTGCTATTTGTACCAACATTTTCACCTGATCATAACTATATTCGTACTCGCGACTCTCTGCGAGAATTATTCTTTCTGCGCTTTTCACCTGCTGAAGAACATCTATAACAACAGCCATTGTTGCTTCAGAATCTTCCACACTAGGTTCGATAACCCAGTTCATGGCATTTATTCTAACTATATTATCAACAACGTCGAAATCAACCATAGCCTCTATTTAAATTTATTCTCGAGAAACAAATTCTTTATTAATGGCATTACCTTTTGAAAAAAAGGAGAGCCCTGAAGCGGCTCTGATGACAAACGAGATGGTAAGAAGGTTAAATGAAGATTCTCGTAGAATGAAAACTGTTGAGCAGAGACTGGATAGAATTGAACAACAGATAGAAACAGTTGAAAGTACTGTACTAAATCAGATGGAAGATATCAAAATAGGCCTGGAAAAAATGGCTGCAAAAATTACACTTATATCAGATAGACTGAATAGTATAGAAAATGAGATGGCTCGAATAAACAAGGAATTATCAAAAACTGCTACGAAAGCTGAATTGAAGGAAATTGAGACTTTTATTGATTTGGTTAATCCAATAACATCCAGATTTGTGACAAAGGATGAAATGAAAAGGGAATTTGAAGAAAGGATGAAAAGAAAAGCTTAGATTTATTATTCGAAATTTAAAGATTAATTATAAGTGATGTAATGCTTCTCTTAAAAAAGAAGGAACCTGAGGTGATGAATTTAGCAAAAGGTAATCCCATTGATAGAATAAAAGAATTATCTTCAAAAGGGTTTTCTGAGCCAGATATGATTGATGTTCTTCGTAAAGAAGGCTATAGCCCTGAAGAAATTGATAGGGCTTTAACAGAATCGCTGAAAATGGGTGTTGGCGGGATGGCTCCTCCATTAGCTATGCCAGAATTTTCGCCTGTTCTTCCAACTTTGGAAGCAATACAAACTCAAACGTCTATGCCAGTTATGCCTGAAACATCACTTCCACAAAATTATTACCAGCAGCAGTATCCAACTGAAGAATATGTTGAATATTTGGTAAGAGAAAGAATGGGGAATATTGACGAAAAAATTAATGAATTTTCAATTAGATATGAAGAGCTAGAAAAAAGGATGCAAACTGTCTGGGACCAACTAAATACAATAGCAAGTGGTAGATCATCAGAACAGCAGCAGATTTTGCAAAAGATGGACGTATTCAAAGACACAATGATCGAAATGGAAGCAAGAATGAGCAGCCTAGAAAAAGCTTTTCGTGAAACTCTCCCAGCATTAATTGAATCAGTTCGTGCTTTAAGCGATTTGGTTGGAAGAGTAAAGAGAGAAACTTAACTCTTTAGAAAAATAATTTCTTTTTATGGATGGAATAGGAAATATCCAAAACTATTTTAATTTTCTTGTTGGCTCTCCAGTTGATATTTTTCTAAACGTTATTTTGCCTATTCCTATACTTGCTTATGCAATTTACCTTCTTTTAGGAGAAATAAGAATTTTTCGAGGAGTAAATGTAAGAGCATTACTTGGAATTGTAATGGCAGCGACTTTAGTTCTTTTTTTCAGAGTAGGTTCATTTGCTCTTTGGGCTGGATTTGCAGGAATAGTTATTTTAAAAATAAAAAATTGGCCTGGGAGATTAATTGGATTAGTGATTTTCTTTTTTATAGTTACACAAATTTCAAATCTTTCTCTATCAAACCCAAACATACAGCTGATGTTGCTTTTAGTTTTCTCAGCAATTGCATTGGTTTCACTTGTAACTACAGAAGGATTCAAAAAACAGATAATTGTTGTTATAATTATTTTTGTGGTTTGTTTTGTTGTAATCACATTTTTGCTTCCCCAGCTAAGAATTTAAGGTAAAAAAAGAAAATCTAAATTAAGTGAAATTAATGAGAAAATCCGAACTATTTATTTTTTCAATACTCTTCTTTTTGCAGATCTCTACAACAGTTCTAGCTCAAGTTGGCTCTTTGACTGGGTTTGATTTGCCGAAAACTATAGGATTTATTGTTGGTGATCCTAATATTCAGCAAAATCATCCCGAATGGCTTACTATACCAAACGTGGTTTATTATTTGATATTTCCATTCATCGCAATAGTAGCTGTTATTTATGGAATACTTACTGAAATTAGAATTTTCAGAAGTGCAAATGTGAAATTTACTCTTGCCTTTGTTATGGCTGGAATGTCACTACCAACAGGAGCTATGATAACAACTGTTTATGTTCTGTATACGGCTGGGGCGTGGGTTGCGGTTGTTGCATTTGGATGTTTATTTCTTTTAGGAACGTTTTTCTGGGCTATTGGCAGAGGAGCTCAGCTAAAAAATGAACTCTATGATATTGGCAACAAAATGTCTGAAATAAAAAGAAAATCTCTTGCTCTTGATCAACAGCTTGGTAAAGGGATGAGCCAAGATAAATACCTTCGCGATAAAGCCAAATTGATGGCAGAATATAGAAAATTAGCAAGACAACAAGGACTTTTGCAGGAAGTTGGAGAACCAAGTTAAGAATTTTTAAGCAGGATTCATTGTCCAATTCCAAGTGAACTTTTCTCCTGGTTTAAGTTTTCTATGTAAACCAAATATTGCTTGTGCGTCTTCTGCAGGTACTCCAATTCTTAATCCATACCATGGATCTTTTAAGTCTGGAGAATATCTGAATGCTTCATCCGAAACACGAATTTGATTTGCTTCATAAATTATAGTGGGAAAATCGTCTCTTGTGTTTAAAATTATTGGACTAGTTTTTTGTGGCTTGGATTGCTTAGGTTGATTTAATCTTTGGCGTGTGGTTACTGGTGCTTGTCTAGACTGATCCAAACCATAAATAGGAAGATGTAATTTTCTTATTACAAACTTTTTTCCAGAAACTATTTCAACATCTTTTTCAAGTATTTCCATAAGCTCGTGCAAACTATGGGAACAGACATATCTTAATTCATCAGCTTTAACATAACCGCTCCATAATCTTGTTTTTCCATGATTTAGAAAACCATCAACGTTTCTGATTTTCGGAAGAGTTGTATCCTTCCATTCCTCAACTGTACCAGAAATAAGTGCTTCATCATATGGTTCTGGACTTAAGTCATAATTTAATTGTTGAGCAAGTAGGCCTAATGGTACTGGCATAGGGGCCATTGCAGAGTTTGCAATTCCAGTAAATCTTCCCAAAACCCGCGTTCCTAAATTCCGAGTTCCTTGAGAATAAGTTTGAATTTGCTGAAATCCTGATGCATATTGTGGAGGGACTGCCATTTAAAACACCTACCAGGTTGGCACTTTTCTTTTAAGAGTTTCTTCCAAGATATCTGCCTGTTTATCAAGAGCCCGGTAGACATCCCGATGGAAACGCTGGGTTTCTTTGAAAAATTCATAACTCTTTTGTATAAGGTCAGCAAGCGCGTCTCTTTGATCTGTTAGGAATTTAGTTTTGTCGTTAGCTCTTTCATAGCGAACCAACAAATCTCTCCATTCTGTTTTATACGCTCTTTCTAGCCTTTCGAGACGTTTATATTCAGCATCAAGGTCACTTATAAGGGCTGTTGGAGTTATTTCTCGGCTTAACAAAGCTGCTCCAAGTCTTTGAAAATATTTTTGCATGTCAATCTTAATCACTTTACAATAGTAAAAGATTTAAACCTATTGATTTTAGCTTTTCAAAGAATTTAACTTAGAATCAAAATAATAAGTTTAGTATGAATTTAAAGAAAAGTGGTGTCATTTTATCAATATTTTTGATTTCATTTCCATTTTTTTCTAGTTTAATTTTTGCACAAATAAATTATCCAGAATTCCCATTTCAAACTTGGTTCAGTCCTGAAGCTCTAGCAAAGTTTTTAGGCGTTCCCGCTGACTGGCTTGTTATTCCAAGAGTAATTTATTACGTAATAGTTCCTTTCATAGTTGCTGTTACTGTTACTTATGGTATTCTTACTGAACTAAACATTTTCAGAAGATACGGTGCAAATAAAATTAATATTCTTTTATCAGTTGCAATGGCATTTCTTTTACTTCCATCAGGAATTCTTACTACAATTGTAACTTACTTTTATGCAGCCAATACTTTTATTGGTCTTGTAGGATTTGGAATTTTGTTTTTGTTTGGAACTGTAATGTGGGTTTATGGTAGAGGAAGAACGATGCATCATGAATTTGGATTACAAGCTGATGTTGCAAAAGGATTGAGAGAAAAAATAAAGGATCATGAAGAAATGTTTAGGAGATTACAAAAAGAGATTGTTGAAAAGAGAGGAAGAGGTCAAGATACAACATCACTTGAAGCGCAACTATTAAGAGAAAGGGAAGCGCTTACCAGAGAAGCTGAAAGATTGAGAAATGTTCTTCATGCGCCAATATAAATTTCTTCTTTAAAAGTCATCTTATATTTATGGCATTAATTGATATTCCTCAAGATTTTTTATCAAATACCTTTATTTTCCAGAATTTTATTCCTTTTATAGTTTTATTTGCAATTTTTTGGGGGCTCTTGGAAGCAATTGATAGATTCAGATCAAAAACAAATTTAGTTATTTCACTCGGCTTTGCATTAATTGCAGCTTTTACAAATCCTTGGATTTTATCTTATATTGCAACTTTAGGATCTTATGCTGCATTAATTATGTTCGGCTTACTTTTTCTATTCGGAGTTGTACGATGGGGGTTGGGAAGAGGTCGTGACATTTATTTGGAAACAAGCTCTTACTCAAGACAACGACAACACCTTGAAAAAAGATTATTCAAAATAAATCAAGAGCTTGCATCATCTGGTTTAGACCCTTCCAAAGCCGAACATCTTTTAAAAGAAAAAAAAGATCTAGAGAATAAAATAGACCTGTTAAGAGTGAAGGAACGTGCTGTAACTTAATATATTAATTTTCTTAAATCGAAATAACTATTGAGAACTAATGGCAGATGTATTCGAACCAATCATTACTCGTTTAATAAGTTTGGGGTTTTTGAATGCTCTGATGCTTTTCTTCTTTTCTGCAATTCTTTATGCAATTTTGAGAAAAAGCAAGATTTTTGGAGAGTCTGTCGTAATAAATGGGTTCATTGCATTTGTTGCAGCATTCCTAGTTTTTATCTTTCCTTTTGTAACAGGACTTAATCTGATGACAAACTTCTCAGTGTTCTTTACACAAACATCTGTAATACTTCTTTTTCTTATAATGAGTTTTATTATGGCATCTTTGTTCTATCCAGACATGCCACAGTTCTTAGCACAACATTTCACTCACAGATCAGTTCTATCTACAATGATTGCTTTAGGTCTTGCGCTTTTCATAATATCTGGTTTAGTTTCAACGCTTCTTGCAACATTTACTGCCCCGAAACTAGCTGGCACAGGAGGAACGACTGCTTCGCCAGACATCTTAATTATCGGAAGTGGACTAATAATATTTATAGTGGTCTTAATAGTTGCTGCTTCGACAACAAGAGGAGATTAGATGGCTAACCCGTTTGACTTTGTAATACTTAGATTGAACAGTCTTGGATTCTTCCAGCTTTTGCTTTTTGTTCTGACGTCTGCGGTTTTCTACGGTTTGCTTAGAAAATCAAAACTATTCGGAGAAGCGGATAAAAACATTGTTGTAAATGGTGTTGTCTCGCTTGTTGCTGCGTTTATGGTTTGGTCTGCCCCGACTATTCTTGGAATAGATATTCAAACTGCAACTACAACTTTCTTTGTTCAAGGAGTTTCTGCATCATTGGTAATTATGCTAGCATTAATGATAACTGGAATGTTTGCACCAGAAGGATTGGGAAAAGTTCTTCAAGAAAATTTAAAGGGGAGATTTTTAACAGCTGTTTTGATTGTTGGTCTTATTGTTGGTATTGGGATTTTCTTTGCAAGTGGGGTTTCTAATCTATTCTTTCCTTCTACTGCTTTTGCTGAAGGCTTATCAACAGATACGATTACTATAATTGTCATAGGAGTGTTGATGATAGTTTCGGTTCTTGTAATAGTTGGAATTGGTGGGGGAGGTAAGTAAATGGTAGGAATCGCAGACTTTTTCGCATTAGCACAACAAGCAGGAATTTTCCATTTCTATCTCCCATTTGTTTTAGTATTTGCAATTTTCTATGGGCTTTTGACAAAAAGTAAAGTTTTTGGTGATCCAAAACAAGATAAAACAGCTGTAAGATTGAATGCAATTATTTCTCTTGTTGCTGCTTTGTATGTTATTGGATTTACACCTGTTGGAATTCAACTTATCAGTTTTGCGGATTATTTAGCAACGCTTTTCACAGATGCAGCTGTAGTAATTGTGACACTTCTTGTTTTTCTTATGATTTTCTGGATGCTAGTTCCTATGAAAGAACATGAATTCAAGGGGTGGACCCGAATTTTGATTATAATTGCAGCACTAATTGCTTTGGCTCTTTTCTTTAACTCTGGTGGCGGGGCAATATTTGGTTTTGTTGGTAATCTTGGAGGGGGTATTGGCCTTTCAGGTCAAGATGTTGCAATAATTGTTTTGATTTTGATAACTGTTGGTGTAATTTATTGGTTAACCTATGAAAAATCAACAACGCAACAAACAAAATAACTAGACTATTAAATATTCTTTTTCTGTAAAATGCAATAATCCAGGAATGATCATAACGGCGGGATAAACTCTGAAGTATGAATGCAAAATATCTTTACTTTTTTTATATTCTATCACAGGCTTATCGCTTCCCAATTTTCCAACAGCAATTACTTCAGTATCTTCAGTAAAAATTTCTTCTTTTCTTTGTTTTTCAATCTCAAGTAAAATTCTTACAGCTTCTTGGGGCAGCATAAAACGTTTATTTTCTGAATCTATATCTAACAAGCATAATGTATGCAGTCCTCTGATTTTATTCATTTTTATAATATCATAAACAGATTCAGGGAATTTACCTTTTGTTTTTTCTGGAAATGGAATTGTTACACTTGGTCCAAATTTGTAAATATGTAATCCGGTTTCACAAATTGCAGAGAAGATTGATGAATTATGAATAATTTTTGTTTCAATTCTCATTTTTTTCGCTTCGATAATCAAAGTCTCGTGTGTAGTTGCAACAAGAGGATCGCCTTGAACCAGAAGAACTATATTTGATTTTTTTGCCTGCTCTAAAAATTTTTCAGAATTTTCTTCCAAATCTTTTCTTTGAAGTTCAGCAATTTTTTTTCCAATTATTTTTTCTAAATTCTCTTTGTTTCCGTTCCAAAAACTTGTATAAAATTCAGCAAAAACTTTGTCTGCATTTTTTGCAGCTTCCATTCCTTTCAAAGTAAGATCTTTTTCATCATTCAATCCGAGCCCAATCAATGTAAGCATATTTCAAATAATATGATTAAAAGATATTTATGAAGATTAGTTCCTTTGGGAAAGTAGTTAGAGGCAAAGATCATAAGATTTGTGAGGACGGAATTTTTCTGAATAAGAAAATGAAATTGTTCGCAGTAGCTGATGGAGTTACAGTTCCTAGTGGAGGAAAGGATGCTGCTGAAAAAAGTTTGAAATATTTGAAAAGATTTTTTAAAGGAAATTTAGTTGAAAGTTTTGAAAAAACAAATAAAAAAATAATTGATGATAGAGCTAAGAAATTTGTTGGTTATACTACACTCACAGCAGTAAAAATTGATGAAGGAATTGCAAAAATTGCAAATGTTGGCGACAGTCCAGCTTATCTTGTTTATTCTGGAAGAATTGTTCCCATTAGCGGGACGGACAAAATTTTTGGAACTCAAGCATTATCGCAAGCAATTGGTGAACAAAAAATTGTCGTACATTATTCTGAGGAAAAAATTGGGAGTGGAAATTACATTCTAATGATGACTGATGGCATTTCGGATGTTTTGAGTAAAGAAGAAATTCTTAATATTTTTGCCAGAGAAAAAAAGCCTGAAAATATTGCAAAGAGAATTTTGGGTCTTGCTGAAAAGAAGCAGACTGTATACAACGATGATAAAAGTATAATTGTTATTCAAATATTATGACGAAATTGAAAGAATTGCTCAAAAATGAACTAACGAAAGAAGAGTTAGAAATAGCTCCAAATTCTTTTGAAGTAATAGGAAGCAAAGAAAAATCTGTGGCTATAGTTGAAATTCCTGAAGAATTAGAATCAAAAAAAGAATTGGTTGCAAATGCTATAATGAAAATGCATAAGAATGTGAAAAGTGTTTTTAAAAAATCTTCGCCAAGAAAAGGAGAATTCAGAACAAGAGAATTTGAACTAATTGCTGGTAGCGAAGATACAGAAGTTTTGCATAAAGAATATGGATACATGCTGAAAGTTGATCCACAAATTGTTTATTTTTCATCGAAAGAAGCAGTTGAAAGGCAAAGAATTGCTGCGCAAGTAGGAAAAGATGAAGTGGTTATGCTGATGTTTTCTGGAATTGGCGGAATAGCTATAGCAATTTGCAAAAAACAGCCTTTAGTAAAAAAAATAATTGCAATTGAAATAAATCCACAAGCTGTTGAATACATAAAAGAAAATGCTGCGATAAACAGAGTTGCTGATAAAATTGTTCCAATTGAAGGAGATGTTAGAAAAGAGGCTCAAAGATTTTATAACCAGTGTGACAGAGTCATTATGCCATTACCTCTTAAAGCATCTGAATTTTTAGAAGAAGCAATAAAATGTTTACATGGAAAAGGAGTTATTCACTTTTATACTTTAATAGTTAAAAATGATTTTTCATCTGCAGAAAAATCAATAGAAGAAGTTTGTAACAAAATGAACAAAAAATGGAAAATTTTAAATAGACATAAAGTTTCAGAGTATTCGCCTCAAAAATGCAATGTTTACATTGATTTCGAAATAATGTAAGCGGGGGTCGCCTAGTCCGGTCAAATATAAAGACTAATGGCGTCAGGTTCAGGTCCTGATGGCTTAGTGCCTTCGTGGGTTCAAATCCCACCTCCCGCACTGAACTTTAGTGTTATAGATATCGCCTAAAAATTGAACGCTTTTTCATAAAAAATCAAACTAATTCTAATAAAGTGAACTTCTATGGGGTCGTACATCGTGAGTTTTCAAATGTTTTTCCGACAATTGTACAAGATTTTCTTTATCTGCTAACGAAGCAGCAAAATTTTCAAGTTGACTAATTACTTCCTTAGCTGAGTTCTCAGGACCGGAAACACTCATACTATCAATAAGATGTCTGAACTCATCTTCATCGTGTCCAAGGTCTGCATATCCTGGTGTGACAGTAACCAATTTGCCATCTATGATAAACCCATGCTTGTTAGGCAACTCAGATACGAAAACTTGAGGCCCCCCTTCTAACAGCTGATAATCCGTAGCTATGCTCGAATCAATTAAATATTTGATAAATCTATGAAAAAGAAAATCGAATGCTCCTATGCCAATATCATCTGAAGAGTATGCTGCACCAACAAAACTAACACCTTTTTTACCAAAAAATTCTTGCAAATTTTTATGTGAATAGTTGCATGAAAAACTCATTTAATTCATCCATATTATCGATATAAAAACTTATATAATTTTACAGTATATTGAAATTTTCTATTTGATATAAATTTTAATGCTCCAACGAGATTATCATTCAACAGGATTATTATTATAAATGATTTAATAAAAATCTTAGTTTGCTAGTTAATTTTAAGCGTTTATTTTTTAATTATTTTTCCCGATTTAAATGTTTTAATCTTGTTGCTTGTTTGATTCAATAATTGCTTCATTTGTTACAGAAATTTGTTGAGCAGTGATTGAAGTAGAATTATCATTTCCATAACTAATTAAAATTTTGTCCAAATCCTGAAATGTATAATTTCCTGTTGGAGCTATTTGTTGCCATCCTGAACATGACGTGCTATTTGTTCCTACTGCTGAACAATGCTCAGTAAACATTTTTAAAGTATTGTTTTGTGAATTGCAATATTCTGTTCTGTCATCCATTGTCAAACAGTTTGAATCAATATTTATTTTGATACTTTTCAGCCAATCATCAAAAATAATTCCAGTAGCATGAACATGAATAACATTTCCATCACCACTTTCCATATGCACATAATTATTCTGGCTACCACCACCAAGCTGATATTTGTTTTGTGAAAAATCAACTGCTTGCCCATTTAAATAAAGTTTAAAATCTGCATGAACGTGCTGAGAATTTAGAGGACCAATTCTTTGAGGAGTTGCAATCAAATTATAAATTCCGTAGGAAACTGCTACAAAAATTAGAAAAATTGCCACGTAAATAGCATATTTTTTTACTGGGAATTTCCTTTTTTCTACATTTTCTTTTTTCTCATGAACATCTCGTATATGTTGCTCTAAGGCTTCTTTACTGTCGAATTTTTTTCCACAATGTTTGCACTCAAATTTTTCCATTATTTCACCACATCTTTTATCCATAGCTCAACTTCTTTAGTCGAATCAACTTTAAATGCTGTTAAATCTGGAAGTTTGTAAGGATGTATTTTCTTGATTTCTGAAAAAACTTTTTGTTTTTTACTTGAAAGCGTTTTTAAAAGCATTACAACTTCAGGATGTTTATAAATTTTCTTTTTCCACCAGTATGCAGATTTTACAGAATAAAAATTAACACATGCAATCAGTTTCTTTTTTAACAAAATTGAAGAAATTTTCTCTGCAACTTTTCTACTTGGAGCTGTGACGAAAATCATAACATACATAATCAACACTTAGGCAGTTGAGCAAAAATCTTTTTATACTTGACATGCAGAATGTAAAGAAGGATGAATATGGGCGATAGCTTTTGCCTCGATTAATCTAAAACTTTTTCTTACTGTTAAGTCTATTTTGAATATAAAAGCTCTAAATTTGCTCGGATGGCCGAATCCGGTAAGGCGTCTGCCTGCAGAGCAGAAGATTGTGGGTTCAAATCCCACTCCGAGCTTTCTTTTAAGAAAAATAAATGATTAATATGGCCCTGAAAGTTTTCAACACACTTACAAGAAAAAAAGAACTGTTCAAACCTTTACAAGATAACAAAGCAAGAATTTACACATGTGGACCAACTGTTTATGTTTACGCACATATCGGAAATCTAAGAACATATATTTTCGAAGATATTTTGAAGAGAGTTCTTCTTCTTAATGGATTCAAAGTAAAGCATGTAATGAATGTTACTGATGTAGGACATCTAACTTCAGATGCAGATACTGGTGAAGATAAATTAGAAGTTGGGGCAAAGAGAGAGAATAGAACTGTTTGGGAAATTGCAGAATTTTATACAAAAATATTTTTTGAGGATCTTAGAAGATTGAATATTTTAACGCCAGATGTTATTTGCAAAGCAACAGACAACATAAAAGAAATGATAGAACTTGTAAAAACTCTTGGGAAAAAAGGATACACATATTGGATTGATGATGGAATTTATTTCAACACAGCGAAATTCAAAAACTATGGAAAATTGGCAAAACTTGATTTGAAAAAATTGAAACCTGGAGCAAGAGTTAAGAAGAATCCTCAGAAGAAAAATCCTTATGACTTTGCATTATGGAAATTTTCACCAAAAGATCAGAAAAGACAAATGGAATGGAATTTTGAATATGAATTAACGTTGAGTGAAGGAGAATATAAAAAATTGAAACAACTGTCAGAAGAGAATCCTAATGTAAAAATTTTGAACTTTAGGGATTCTGGAAAAATAAAAAAAGTACGTGTTAATTTCATTGGCTTTCCTGGCTGGCACATAGAATGTTCTGCAATGAGCATGAAATATCTGGGAAGAACATTTGACATACACTGCGGTGGAATTGACAACATACCAGTTCATCATACAAACGAAATTGCCCAAGCAGAAGCAGCAACTGGAAAAAAATTTGTGAAATACTGGTTGCATGGAGATTTTCTTGTTTTGAAAAAAAGTGCAAAGATGGCAAAATCTGGAGAAAATTTTCTAACACTTCAAGCTCTAGTCGACAAAGGTTACTCACCTTTAGACTATAGATACTTTGTTTTGACCGCACATTACAGGTCACCGTTAGAATTTTCATGGAAGAATCTTGATTCAGCAAAAAAATCTCTGCACACTCTAAAAGAAAATATAAAAATGTTGAAAAAAAGTAAAAATGAAAAAACTCCTGTTGTCAAAGTGAGCGAATACAAAAAAAGATTTGAAGAAGCTATCAATGATGATTTGAACATGCCGAAAGCTTTGTCAATTCTTTGGGACCTAATCAGATCAAAAGAAAATATAAATCCTGAAGATAAATTAAAATTGATTTTTGAATTTGACAAAATTTTTGGATTAAAACTTGGTAAAGAAGAAGTTGAAGAAAAACTTTCTGAAGAAATTGAAACCTTAATAAGAAAAAGAGAAGAAGCCAGAAAAGAAAAAGATTTCGAAACTGCAGATGGCATAAGAGATGAACTAAAAGAAATGGGAATAGTTCTGGAAGACACTCCTACTGGAGTAAAATGGAAAAAAGTAAAGAGTTGAGTGATTTATGGACTACTACGATGTTGAACCAAAGCACAAACAGAAAAAAAATAAAAGAATTTACAAAAAGGGGTTCAAAAGACGATTCAAAACAGTTAACATAATCAAATAACTGCCTATTTTAAATCCTTTTCATACTTACCAAACATTATGATAGTCTTAATACTAAGCGCAATAGATTTACTTTCTGGAAGTTTGCTGCTATTAAATCTAAAATTTTTCTTAAACTACATTGCAGGAATAATGTTACTAAAAGGAGCTTTTTCTCTGCTTTCAAGTTTAGGTATAGGCTATTGGTTTGATTGGATGGGTTTTATTGATGTAATATCTGGAGTAGCTTTACTTCTTTTTGCTTTTGGAATTCCTGCAGCAATATTTAGCACTCTTGCTTGGATTGTTATTTTCAAAGGAGTATATTCCCTCTTAAGAGGATTATTCAAATTCTAACTGCAACCTGTTGTAGACCCGCAGTTTGTACAAAGATAACATGTACCACTTCTTGTCATCAAACTTCCGCATAAATCACAAGTTGGTGCATCAGAATCATCTCTTTCCTCTTTAAATTCTTCCAGATTTTTTTGTTCTTCTGATTTGGAAGACAGTGGAATTTGCTTGATTGGGGGAAACCCATTCAAACCAATAACGACTAAATCTTCTTTTGGTAGGAATTTTAGTGCAAGCCATCTTGCAATGTAATCTGTTAAAGATTTTGCAACTTGAATTTGCGGATTATCAGTCCAGCCAGAAGGTTCGTATCTCGTGTGAGTTAATTTCATTACTAAAGCTTTCAAAGGAACACCGTATTGCAGGGCAATAGAAACTGTCAAAGCAAAAGAGCCCATTAAGCCAGATAAAGTGCTACCTTCTTTTGACATTGTAACAAAAAGTTCTCCAGGAGTTCCATCCTCAAACAATCCTACAGTAATGTAGCCTTCCTGATTACCGACTCTAAACTTGTGAGTGATTGCAGATCTCTCAGCAGGCAATCTTCTTCTTTTTGGCATTGCTTGTTTAGCAGTTTCTTCGCGGAAAAGTAAAGTTGAAAGTGGTTGTGATAGTTTAGAACCATCTCTATATAATGCAATTGACTTCAAACCGTGTCTCCAACTTTCGAAATAAACTTTTTTTACATCATCCATGCTTGCCTCATTTGGCATATTGATTGTTTTACTTATTGATCCTGACAAAAGCGGTTGGACAGCAGCCATCATTTTCACATGCGCCATGCAGTCAATATACCTTTTGCCTTTTTTTCCGCATCTATTTGCGCAATCAAAAATAGCATAGTCTTCTTCCCTCAAATGAGGTGCTCCCTCAATGGTCGTTGTTCCACAAACATATTCGTTTGCAGCTTCAATTTCTTTTTCACTAAATCCTAACTCCTCTAAGAGATTGAAATTTGGTTTTGAAAATTGTTCCTCTAAAAATCCGAGTTTTTCCAAAGTTGCTTTCCCGAGAACAATGGGAGTAAATGCAAATTGCAGTTCTAAGACAGAAGGAAGTGTTTTTTCAATTTTACTAATTGTAACATCATCAAATCCTTTTTCTTTCAGAGTTGAAGCATTGATATAAGGGCTTCCAACTAATGAAGTAGTTCCAACCGCATAGTTGACAGTGTCTTTTATCTGTAAGTCTGAATAACCTAATCTCTTAAGAGCTGGAATGACTGATTGATTAATTAATTTGAAATAGCCCCCACCAACTAATTTTTTGAATTTCACAAGAGCGAAATCTGGCTCTACTCCTGTTGTGTCACAATCCAAAACTAATGATATAGTTCCTGTTGGTGCAAGCAAAGTCGATTGCGCATTTCTATATCCATAGTTTTCTCCAAGAGCTAATGCTCTATCCCAACTCTCTATTGCTGCAGAAAGCAAATATTCAGGACAAATTTTATGATCAATCCCTACAGGAATTGTTGAAAGTTTTTCATATTCGCTTGATTTGGCATTGTAAACAACATGTCTGTGATTTCTTATTACTCTCATCACATGCTCTTTATTTTTTTCGAATTCAGGAAACGGACCGAGAAATGACGCCATTTCAGCAGAAGTTGAATAAACTTCTCCGGTCATAATTGCGGTAATGGCTGCAGCAATAGTGCGTGCTTGATCTGAATCGTAAGGAATTCCTAAGACCATTAACATGGATCCAAGATTAGTATAACCTAAGCCTAAACTTCTGAACTTGTAGCTTAAATCAGCAATTTCTTTTGAAGGATAACCAGCCATTAAGACAGAAATTTCTAAAACAATTGCCCACATTCTACAAGCATGTTTGAATCCCTCGACATCAAAAGTCGCAGTATTATGATCTAAAAATTTTCTTAAATTAATCGAAGCTAAATTGCAAGCACTATTATCCAAAAACATAAATTCTGAACAAGGATTACTTGCGTTAATTCTTCCTGAAATGGGACAAGTATTCCAATCATTTATTGTTGTATCGAATTGAAGCCCAGGGTCTGCACAAGCCCATGCGGCATTTGCAATTTGATCCCAAATATTTCTTGCTTCAACAGTTTTTGCAATTTGCCCATTTGTTCTCCATCTTAAATTCCAATCTTTGTCTTCAATGACAGCTTTTATGAATTCGTCTGGTATACGAACAGAATTGTTTGAATTTTGTCCAGAAATGGTTGTATATGCTTCTCCTTCAAAATCATTTGTGTAACCAGCAGCGACAAGAGCAGCAACTTTTTTTTCTTCCTTAACCTTCCAATTAATAAACTTCTCTATATCTGGATGATCGATATTCAAAATAACCATTTTCGAAGCTCTTCGTGTGGTACCACCAGATTTTATTGCCCCAGCGTTGACATCAAAAATTTTGAGGAAACTCATCACGCCAGAAGATTTCCCGCCGCCAGAAAGAGGTTCGCCTTCTGCTCGAAGAGATGAAAAATTAATTCCTGATCCAGATCCATACTTGAAAATTCTTGCTTCTTTCTGAAGCATATCTAAAATTCCACCTTCGTTCACCAAATCATCTTTTATTGCTTGAATAAAACATGCGTGGACTTGTGGATGAGTATAAGCATCTTTGGCTTGAACTAATTGCTTAGTATCTGGGTCTACATACCAATGCCCTTGCGATGGCCCTTCAATCCCGTAAGCCCAATTTAATCCTGTATTGTACCATTGCGGAGAATTAGGCGCTGCTATTTGATAAGTGAGCATGTACACTAACTCATCTTCAAACGCTTGGGCATCTTCAGGCGATGCAAAATAATTATATTTTTCGCCCCAATATCTCCAGCACCCTACTAATCTCTTTGCAACTTGTTTCAGAGAAGTTTCAGACCCCAAAATAGGTTTTCCAAATTCGTCAACCATTTGGTTTCCATCTTTATCAATCTGTGGAACGCCTCTCTTTCTCATATTTTTTTGTGCGACGATGTCAGTAGCTACTTGTGACCAAAATTTTGGAGCTTCAACATTTTTCATTTCAAAAACAATTGTTCCATCAGGATTTTTAATAGAAGAAGTTCTTGTTTCCCATTCTATTTTTTCAAAAACATTTTCTCCAGGTTTTGTAAAAAAACGCGGAATTGCTAGGCCTTGTTTGAGAAGATCAACTTTTTGACTAACATCTGCACCATCCATATTTTACCAACTCGAGAAAGGGCGATTTTTGTTATCGCGAAATGCGAGAAAAATTGGAATCTTCATGATCACACACGAGTAAATCAAATTGAATTTATTTTTTCTTTTAAAGCTCTTTTCTATTCTGGAAAATATGGTTTGGATATTTTAATTTTGGAAAAAATTCACTACAAAAGCATACTAAACTTTAAAAAGTTAAGTTTTTCATATAAAAGAGTAAACATTTTGGTGTTTGAATGATAGATTGGGAAAATATTTCAACAATAATTTTTCTTATTGTGCTTGGAATTCTTGTTTGGGTTGACAGAAAAAACATAGAATTTAAATATGGAATTTTTATTCGAAAAATAAAAAAAGGGAAGGAATGGATTTATGCTGTTGGGAATAAATACAAAACTTTTTTCGGATATTTTGGAACTGTTGCTGTTGTAATTGGAATTATTTCATCGCTTGTTGCATTCTACTCCATCGCGTTTCAGGCTTACACAATTATAACAAACCCAAAAGTTTCTGCTCCCGGACTCCGGCCTCTAATTCCTAGCGTTCCCTCTACTGTTGCATGTACATATGCATTATGCGTTCCTTTCTGGTTTTGGATTATTGGTGTTCTTGTTGTTCTTATTTCGCATGAATTGTCGCATGCATTTGTCGCTCGTTCCGCGAACATTCCAATAAAATCTTTTGGATTAATTTCGTTTTTAGTTTTACCGGGAGCCTTCGTTGAACCAGATGAAAGACAGCTCAAGAAGTCAAATAGTTTTACCAAATTAAAAATTTATGCTGCCGGAAGTTTTGCAAATCTTTTAGTTTTTGCAATTGCTTCGCTTATCACTACTGCTATGTTCAATAATCTTTATGTCTCAACTGGAGTTCAATTTACAGGTCTTGTTGCAAATTCTCCTGCTGCACAACTAAATCTGAAAGGTATAATCAAACAGATGGGCGACACACAAATAAAAACAGTACAAGATTTTGAAAATTTCATAACAAAAGTTAATCCTGGCACACAACTAACAATAGAAACTTCAGAAGGAACTTATAATTTGACTACTGCTAAAAATCCTGACGATCCTGCAAAAGCTTTTGTTGGAATTTCAGGAGCATCCACCGCTTTTCATGTTGTTGAAAGTTATAGTGCGATTTCAGGCGGGATTGATTGGATATTTCAACTATTTGCTTGGCTTGTTTTCCTTAATTTTGGAATTGGTTTAGTCAATCTTCTTCCAATCAAACCTCTTGACGGTGGGCTGATGTATGAAGAGATCATAAAAATTATTTTCGGAAAAGCGAAACCGAAATATGTTAAAGCCTTGTCGATATTTACATTCCTTTTGATTATTATTAATATCGTCGGACCTTACATACCGCAATTACTTTCGATGAGTTAAACGACTTCAGTTTTTCTTATTTCAAAATTTCTCACAGGATAAAGTCTTCTAGCTCCATGCAAAACAAAATTCTTGAGCTCATCAGTCGTTAGAACCATGATAAAATCATCGAAATTCATTTGAGAAATTTCCTTTTCCAACGCTTCTCTTATGTGGCTTCGAATGATTTTTTCAATTGAACTTTTGACTTTCTTCGACACTATTGCGAGCCCTTTTACTCTTACTTTTCTTTTGTCTTTTGTTTCTAAAACTTGGACTGTATCTATTCTTCGAATTCTTTTCAAAACCATTCTCGAGACATAATCTCTCATAACTTCCGAACCAGCAAATTCTGCGTACGCATTAGTTCCATCTACCTTAGTAATTCGAAAAATAAATTTCATGTAAAATTTGTTGAAATTATTCATAAGCTCAAGGAGACTTACATTGATCTTTCGGCCAACTAATTGTTCCGGCTCAGTGACCATAGCTCTTCCTAATTCTCTGTTTTCAAAAAGTTTTGGCGCAATGATAGAATACCATTCCTTTGCTTTTGATTTTTTTGTTGCCATTTAATTACCTACTTTTGCACAATCAATTTTGCTTTTTCTGGATCATACTTCCAGTCTTTTGCCATAATTCCATTTCTTGAGTAATACTTACCAAGCCTTCTGATCTTTGATTCAAGATTTTGCAGTCCTTTTTCAGAATGATGATCTGCTCTAAGCCTTTGCAAATGTTGTCTCAACACAACCGCTTTTTTCAAAAGATTCAGCATATCTTCAGGCAAATCAGGATACAACTTGCTTTCTTTCATAATTTTTGCAATACTCCTTCCAGTAACAATCTTTGCATTCGGAATGGCATATTGGTCTCTCAAAATTGTTCCTATAACAGCAGAGGAATATCTTTCTTTAGCAAGTTTAACAATTAGCTCTTCTACTTCCTCTTTCTTCATTTTGAACCATTTTGGTGAGGCTTTTACTGGAGGCTTTTTGCTTCCATGTTTTCCTTTCTTACCCGAGTAAACTCTTGCCATTGAATCACTTTGCGAAATCTTTCACAATCCAAACAACTATTAGAATAACTGTAGACAGAAAAGCTATTAAACTTCCCATCATAGCAAGGATTGCTGGGAGACCTTTTGCACTAAGCGATGTAAGACCTATTCCAAATGAAAGAATTAGAGCTCCTGCTAGAACACCTGCAAGTGCGCAGTTTTCCATACTTTCGTACTTATCGCTACCTTTCAGCATACCTAGCACGTTTTTCAATTTCATTCACCTTCAATAAAACTTCGTTCGCAGCTTTATATTCTTTTTTGTAAGATGTAATTATATTTTCCCAAACTAATGGGTATATTTTAAAATGTGTTGCCTTTATTGCTTCTTCTAAAAGATTAAGATCAACACCCTGATTCTCAATTCTTTTTGAAAATTCTCCCAATCCAAAATCAATCAAAAATATTTTTCCGTTTTTCAAAATCATGTTCGAAGTTGTGAGATCGCCGTGAATTATTCCGTTTGAATGCAGAAGACCTATAATTCTTCCGATTTCCTTTGAAATTTTTACTACTTCACCCTCTTTTGCAGAATAAAAAATCTCTTTCACAGTTTTTCCGTCAATAAATTGCATCACAATTTTGTTCTCAGTGACATCAAGAATAGCAGGTGTTTCTACTCCAAACTTTCTTGCTTCTGTCAATAGTTTAACTTCTTTCTTTGTTCTTTCTTTTCGCAATCTTTCGTCTATTTCTTTTATTCTATATTTTTTTGGAATTCTTTCCTTCACTAAAACGTTTTGGTTTTCGAACTTATCTAGATAAATTATACTTTCAGCACCTTGACGTAAGATTTCCATAAGAAAGAGTTGTCTTTTGTTAAATATTTAAGATTTAATTGGGAAAGTTATATAATTTCTATATATCCAAGATTTGATGTGGGAGATGGGATTTGAACCCATAAAGAATCGATTCTTTCTAATCCTCTTTTGGCATAAGCCAAAACTCATTTCCATCAGGGTCTTTGAAAATTGCATATCTTAAATTTTCATCCCATTCCGACTTGCCTAGCTCACGAGTAAATTCCACTCCTTTTTGTTTTAATTCTTGGCAAGTTTTTTCTATGCCATCTGCCTTTAGCACAATTCCTTGGTTGCCTGGTTCAAGTTGTCCATCTATGCATAAGTGAATTCCGGTTTTCGAACCTTTAGGAGCAACAACAATCCAATGTTCTTCATCAGATTTAATCTCAAATCCTAATTTATCTGTGTACCATTTCTTTGCTTTTTTCCCATCAGAAACCATAACTGCTATTGTTTCAATTTCTTCAATTGCCATTTATTTCACCTGTAATTAATTTAGAAATCCCAGAGATATTAATTTCATGCAGGAGATGAGCATGAACCAATCCATTAAATCTTTTAGTTTTAATTGGGAAAAGACCAGAATTCAACCTAGTTATTTAAGATTTAATTGCAATCATTTACTTTTACTTTCACTCTTACTTTCGTAATCAGTATCTCTAATTCCATCTTCAGTAATTTTAAAAACAGCTTCTGCCTCAATCAGATTAGGAGCATCAACCATTCTGGCAACTCTTGTTCCTTCTCTTCCTCTTCTCATATACATTCTGTAAGTTGATTGATGACCAAGAACGTGACCACCGACTGGTTTTGTAGGATCTCCGAACATCATAGCAGGATCTGACATTACTTGATTTGTTATGTAAATTGCAATATTGTGCGCATCTGCTAATCTCTGCAAAGCATGCAAATGTCTGTTTAACTTTTGTTGCCTTTCGGCTAGCTCGCCTCTTCCAACAAAATCCGAACGAAAATGAGATGTCAAAGAATCAACAATAATTAATCCAATATTCTTCTCCTCAATTATTTCCTGAGCTTTTTCAGCAAGTAAAATCTGATGTCCTGAATTGTAAGCTCTTGCAACAAAAATATTTTTCAAAACTTTTTGAGGATCTTGACCATTTGCTTTCGCCATGCTCTCTATTCGCGTTGGAGAAAATGTGTTTTCTGTATCAATAAATAAGGCGTTTTTTCCTAAACCACCTTTTTCAGGAGGAAGCTGAACGTTTACTGCCAATTGAAATGCTAACTGTGATTTTGAAGAACCGAAAGCTCCATAACTTTCTGTTATAGCTTGAGTTTCGACTCCACCACCAAGAATTGTATTCAAATTTTTTGATCCAGTTGTAATTTTTAATGCAGCTTTCTTTCTTTCGGCAACTTTATCAGCAGTCTCAAAGCCAATATCTAGCATTTCTCTAACAGAATTAATTATTTTCGTGGCCTGGCCTTCTCCAATTTCCGCGATTGCAGCAAGCTCTGATGGCGAAGTGACTGCAATAGTCATTAAATCAGTATAACCAATATCTCTCAGTTTTTCAGCAATTTTTTCCCCAACACCAGGAATATCGTCTATTGTGATTTCTTTTTTAGCCATACTCGCTCTCCAGCTCTTCAGCTATTCTTTTACTCTCCTCTAAAGGATTTATTTCTTTAATACCACTAGCAATCAGCTCAAATCTATTAAAATCCTTATTTTTCTTTACTCTTCCTTGAACCACAAGCTCTTTTCCTTGAAGTTTTTCTCTAATTAGTTCATATCTATTAGGCTCGGCAATAGCTGCAATTTCTTTTGCAGTAATTCCCAATGATTGCTCTGCTGTATTTCTGAAAAATGTTACTCTTATATCTCCAGTTCCGTCATCTAAAACAGCATTTAAAACAAATGCTGGAGATGGTTCTACTTCACCATGATCTTTACAAATGTTTGCATCTAAACTTTTTCCGCACTCAGGACACACAAAAAAAATAAATTTTCCTGAAAAAATTTGAATCACAGTTCCCTTTATTTCAAAAGATCCCTGTCTGATATCAGAAATGGAAACTCTTTGGTTTGGAATTGTGGCATACTTATGGAATAAATCATCTGCGCTTGGCAAAAATTCTTCATTTGAAGATCTAATACTTCCGAATTTTCCTATTGTAATTTCCATGTCGCCGAAAGGATTTTCTCTAGCCAATGCATTAGAAATTTGAATAACATGATTGACATCAATAATTTTTTCGCTCGCCAGTTCTGTTTGTTTGTCCCACAAAACTAATTTTAAAAATCCAGAATTATCACCTAGAAGAAGATTAACAACTTTTCCTTCAGTTTCATCTTTTCTTTTGAATGTGTTTATGTTTGAGATTTGAAAAATTCTTCCAACGATATTTACACTCTTCATTCCACCAATAACATCCTTTATCTCAATGTTTTTGAGCTTGGCAGCTTCTATGTTCAGACCTAATTCTTTTGCATACAACTGAGCAGCGCCTTCAATAGAAACTACTGCTAATTCTTTCTGTTTTTTCTCAATTTTTTTCATCAGCTCTTCTCGAGAAAGTTTTGTTTGGACAGAAAGCTCGTTTAATATTTCATCTATACTCATAATCTCTGTAATAACTATCAGAAGTAAAAAATTAAATCCTTCTTTTTGCTATCCTTACATCTTCTGCTACAATGGTTTTCCGGCCTGCATGTTTAGCTAAAACAGCTGATTCTTTTGCTATTGCATATAATTTTTCTTCCATTACCATAGCAAATTCTTCAAGTGCATCTTGAGAAACTCTTTTTGCCCCTGCTTTTTTTAGAATTCTTTCAAATGGAAGTAATGGAAGAAATTTTGTCATAAATAAGAATTAATGAAATCACTATTTATGTTTTTTAATTACGCTTTCGTAAACTTTCAAATGCGCTTCTGCAGATTTTTTCCAAGTAAATTTTTTAGAAAAATTCACTCCTTCTTTTCCAAATTTTTTGGCAAGAGAATCATTAGTAAGCACTTTCACAATTCCATCAGCAATTTGCTCTGGTTTAGTTCCAGTCAACAATCCATTTTTTTCATTTATTATCCTATCAGGATGTGCACCACAGTTTGTCGCCACAATTGGAACTCCGCTTGCAGAAGCATTTGCAAGCATAAAATCAAAACCTTCAGAAAGAGCTGGACAGACTATTAAATCACACATTTTGTAAAAATGAGAATTAAATCTGAAATCTTTTCCATATTTTTCTCCTAGCCAAATAACATGTTCTTCTAGCTTCATCTTTCTTACTTCTGGTTCAAGTTCTTCAAATCCGAGTCCTTGAAATACAATTTTCGCATTTTTCACTGTTTTTAGAATATGAGGAACTGCATGCAAAAGGCTGATTAGATTTTTAGACTGCGCAGTTTTTTTTATTTTCAATCTTCCAGCATAGCCAAAAAGCTTGAACTCTTCAAGACCAAATTTTTTTCTGAAATCAGTTTTATCTTTTTTAGGATTGAAAAGTTCGAAATTTAAACCGTGAGGAATTACTGTTATTTTTCTTGGGGTGGTTCCATACTTCACAAGACTTTGTTTCGAATAATTTGATGGACAGATATAGTGATCATAAGGAGCATGGGCCATTTTGTTTTCCATATAAGGATAAACGATTTTTTCAAAAAGATTTTGTCCGATTTGCGACCACAACTTTTTTCCGAAAAGTTCATGAGCAAACATGACAGAAGGTTTTCGAGCGAGTTTTGGAATTACCCAACCAAATGGTGCAGCGACTAGTGTATTCATTTGAACTATATCCATTTCTTTTGCTAGCTGAACTCCAGGGAATACTGAGGTTGCAAAAAAGAACTGTCTTCCTGGAAAATGATAATATTTTTTGAATGGAATAGGAACTCTATGGATTATTATTCCTTCATAATTTTCTTTGTCTTTTGTCCCAGGAATTTTGGAACTTATCCAATGAACTTCATGGCCCATTTTGACTAGAGTTTTTCCTAAATTGATTACATATTCTTCTCCACCACCTATGTATGGTGGTGCTATATCAGATCCAATTAGTATTTTCATTTTTTAACCTCAATTATCAGAGATGAGTGTAGATTTAATAACTTTACTACAAGATTTGGTTTTATAACAATTTTGGATTTGCCTTTTAGTTTGTCTTTAAAATTAGTTAATTGCAAAGCATTTACAGTAGCATGATAAGCATCTCCTTGTATGATTGCGACTTTAGACATTTCTCTCATAGTAATATTTCATAAAATAATTAAGAAAGCATTTCTTCTGCCCTTTTTATATCTTCAGGATAAGTAACATTCAAATATTTTCCATTGAAAAGGAGCGGTCTTATTTTCTCTTTAGACGAAATCAAAGATTGAAGTACATCAGTGATTTCTACCTTGCCTGTCCTATCAGAAGGTTTTGTTGTTTTGATGTGATCAAAAACATTTTTATTAAAGAGATAGACACCCATACCACACAGATTGTTTGGAATTTCTGTTGGTTTTTCTACTACTCTGTAGGGTTTACCATCAACAAGCTCAACAGAATAACTTCTTTTTATGTCATCGATATTATCTGCTTCTACAACTCCAAATCCATGATCGGCATCGTCAGGAAAATCAAAGTCCCCGTTGTAGAGACAATCACCAAGCGAAACGATAAACTTATCCTCAATGAAATCTTTAGCAAGAGATATGGCGTTTGCTATACCTTTTGGGTCTTCCTCAATTATGCATTTAGATTTTACAGGTAGTGTCTTTATGAATTCTTCCAAACCCACATTATCCTTTTCGAAAATAAATATAAAATCATCTGAAAATCTTTTGAAATAGTCTACTATATGACCAAGTAATGGCTTCCCTTTTACGGAAACCAACGACTTAGGTAAATTAGACGTTAAAGGAGAAAGCCTTTTACCTTTTCCTCCGCATATTATTACACATTTTAATTTCTTTTTGTCAAGCATTATCTTAAACCTTTGATATAATTACAATTTTCAGAAATAAATGGTACACCGGATCCTCTTCTTGGTTATGCAATCTGGACAGATTCAAAAATTTTGAAAAATATATCAGAAGCAAGCATTGATTCTGTAAGAACTATTTCCAAGGAAATTATAAAAAAGGCGGAAGAATTAAAAAGCCTTCCTAAAGGGGCAGTTAAACATCTTACTGAAGATGCAGAAGTGAGAAAAGCAGTTAAAGTAAAGTTTAGAAATTTGGAGAATTTTCTGCAAGAAATTGCTGGAAACCCTGGATTTTATGGCCTTTGCCTTCAGTCAGGTTTAAATTTTATTAATTCTTTTTAATCAAAGAATTGTACAAGCTCGTTAGATTTTTAGAAATTTCATCTTCATTAAATACTTTTGAAATATCTTTTTTTGCATTTTCCCCCATTTTATTCGCAGAGTCTTTATTTTTTAGCATCCAAATCATTTTCTCAGCAAAATCATGTGGATCATTTGGTTTGCAAATCAAGCCGTTTCTATTGTTCTCTAAAAATTCAGGGATGCCGCCGATGTTGCTAGCAACGATTGGCTTACCATTAATCATTGACTGAGGTAGAAATACTGGCGACATATTTTCCCATTGTTCAGGTATCACTATGATATTACCTTCTCCAAGGAATTTATTGAAGTCCTCATCGGACAATCTACCTAACAAGGAAACGTTTTTTTCTAATTTATGCTTTTTAATTTCTTTTAAAATCATATTTGTGTATTTTTTATCTATAGTATTATCTCCAATTGCAATTAGTTTCGCATCAGGGAATTCTTTTAATATTTCTGGCATCGCTTTTACAAGTATGTGTAATCCTTTGTGGCGAACCACCCATCCAGCATACAAAATCAAATTTTTCTTTAGTTTTTCGGGTTTCCAAAGTTTAAAATCTTTAGAGGAAAATAAAAGTGGTATTTTATGTACCTTTTCTTTTTTAATACCATAATTTGTTAATATTGTTTCGGAAGATTCTGATAAAGCTACAAAAGCGTCTATTTTGTTGAGAAAATAATTAAAAACTGGTTTTCTAAGAAGTAAAAATAATTTTAAAAGGGTTCTTGGCATATTAGATTTTTGTTTAATGCAATCGACACAATTTAATCCATGATACTTTTCACATACATTATAATCATTATCAAACAACATTGAAATCGGGCAAAAGTACCAGTAGTCGTAAATAGAAAGAACAGTGGGAATATCTAATATTTTTGCTGCTTGAAGAACAGAAAATGACAGTATATTGAAATTGTGCAGATGTAAGATGTCAGGTTTTATTTTTTTCAAAATTTTATAAGAAGAAATAAAAGAAACTAAATCGAATGGGAAAAAACTTAGCTTAAGTGCTCGAACAAAACTTCCACTTTTATCAAAATAGTCTTCTGAAACATTTACAGAAAAAAATTTGAAGTCTTCTTTGGGTTTTTTGATGGGTGCTGTTGCGAGGACTGATATCTTGTTTCCTTTCTTAGCTTGAAGTTTAACTAGCCTGTAGACAGCTTGCTCACCGCCACCAACAATAGCATGATAGTATGGCAAATAGTTTGTTGCATGCGCTATCTTCATAATCAATCACTATAGCAGAGATATAGTATCGGGCAAGAAATAGGTAGAAAAGAAGTCTTAACAAGTTTTGTTTTAACTTGTTCAAATCCAGCTTTTTTTAAATATTTAACTATTTCTGATTTCGTTAAAGTTCGTTCTCTCGTATTGTAAATAGAATTAAAAATAATATCACCAATCCAAGTCATGGGGTTTAAATAATTTTTTTCTATGAGAACTAGTTTTCCTTTAGGTTTCAGTACACGTTTGAATTCTTTTAAAACCTTTAGGGGATTAAGATGATGAAGACTATTTATACAAAACACCAAGTCAAAAGATTTTGTTCTGAATGGTAAATCTTCGGCAGCACACTTGACAATCTTTGGAGTTTTTTTCAAACCTTTCGAATTTGCTTTTAATTGTTTTATCCTAAAATCCTCGATATCAGACACAACAATATCATAACCTTTTTTTATAAGTGGAATAGAAGCCCAACCATTACCAGAAGCCACTTCCAAAATTTTGAAATTTGGTTTCATGTATTTTGAAATTTCTTTTCTTATTGCTTGACATATTGATTTTTCTTTTTCAGTACATGGATAGATGTTCAGCCTCCCTTCCGGATCTGAGCTGAAAATTTTTTCTATCATAAAAATCTAGATTTTACTCTTTTAAAACTCGCAGTGAAAAATTTTGGGAAATCTTTAGCGTCATAACGTAAAATATTAGTAGAAGATGTGAGAATCTTGTTTGTCAAATTTCTTTTATTCACACTTCTCATGTACTCTGTCATTTTATATATTCTCATCTGAAGTTCTTTCGAATATTCGTCTGAAATTGGTTTTGAATCTGATCCATAAAACAAACTATCAAACTGCCTTGCCTTGTCGAACGGAACATAAAAACTGAAATGGGCATTAATTCCTTTTTTTAGAGCCCATCTAAAACTCTTCAAATCTTTTTCGTAAGTCGACTTTGGTAAACCGATTATAAAGAAACCACTAACACTTCTGAAATATTTTTTTGCAATATCAATCGATTGATTGATTTTTTCTGCAGTCTCGCCTTTTTTGATTGCTACCAAAACTTCTTGGTCTATTGACTCTATGCCAAATCCAACAAACCTACAACCAGATTTTGCCATGGCTTTTGCAATGTCCTCATCGAATCTGTCTGCTCTCAGTCCATTCACGCAATGCCATTTGAGGTTCAATGGTTTCACTAGCTCACAAAATTCTATTACTCTATTTTTGTCAAGACTAAAGCAATCATCAATTATCTCGAAAGTTTTTATTCCCCACCTTTCTTTTGCCTGCTTCAATTCTTCAAAACAATTTTTAGCAGTTCTGGCAGACCATTTTCTATTCCTTGCTGCACAATAGATACACTGAAAAGGGCAACCTACAGAAGTCATGATTGGATAATTCCAAGTTTCACCCTGCCAATTTTTAAGAAAAATATCGAAGGAATCAAACAACTCATAATTTGGGAAAGGATACTCGTCTGAAAATTCTTTCCCAAAAGCCATGTTTTCTTTTAGCTTAAGGAATGGATAGCAACATTGTATATCAATTCTAGTATTTACAGAAACGACTTTTGAAGCGGGATATTTTTCTCTATATTTTTTCTCTATCTTTTTTGCTTCAGTAAAAGTTCTTGATTGAGTTGATATGCCTAAGACATCGGCCTGAATTTCCAGAAACCTGTTCTTTGGTTCTGGTTTTGTATTTAAATCTATGACTTTTGTGTTGAAATGAGTTGCAGCGTATGCTAACGATAAATTTGGTAAATTTGCATTGGATTTCGCATTCGGATTTACAAATAACATTTTTGACATTTTATTCTCCTTTATTTGTAGATCCTGTGTAAATGGGACAGCCCTCACAATAAGACGGTGTGAAATTAGATCTTATCATTCTCTTAAGTTGCATGTATTCTTTTCCAAACCAAATTTTCTTAAAATCTTTAGTCTCGAAAATATTTCCCATAGAATTTTCAATCTGCCATTCTCTTTTTCCAAATTCATTTTGAGCGCAACAAGGCATGACCTCCCCAGTAGAAAAGAAGTATGGTTGTAGCCATGCATAACACTGCTTAATATCAAGTTTTTCTTTTTTCCACGCATGCTGTGCCTCTTTTGTCGGTATATCGCCGGCCCATTGAACCCAAATATTGTGCGCTTTGGCTCTCTTTTCAGTTTCTGCAATTACTTCCAAAGGAACTTCTTTTAAGAAAATATCTTTTACCTGCTCGAAGGGATGTAATATTTTTGTAAATAAAATCAAAAATTCATTGGTCGGAATGTTAAAAGTTGGGACCCAATCAACAAAATCAGGAACTTCTTTTAAGTTTAAAGAGTTTATTGTAAAGTGGAAATCTATTTTCGGCTTTTTGGTTTTTAATTCTTTTTTCATGGCAAAAAAATTGGTTAAATTTTCCACAACTTTTTCAAAATTTGATTTCAGCCTTATTTTTTCATAAGTATCCTTAGTGCATCCGTCGATAGAAATCCAAACTCTATCTACATATTTGATTAAAAATTTTATTCTCTCCTCATTCAGAAAATAAAAATTATCATAAATCTCAATGAAAGATTTCTTCTTCTCTTTAGAATACTTGAGCATGTCTGGAAAATTTGGATTTGTCCAAGCTTCTCCGATTCCAGTTAGGCCAATCCATTTGAGAGTAGGAAACTGATCCACTATCAATTTAAACTCTTTAAAACTCATTTGATGTCTCACTTTTTGCGGGAACCAAGGATTTTCGCAGATTCTACATCTTATTGGGCATGATGTAGTAGTCGGCTCGACCTCTATAGTTGTTGGATATGGAATGAACTTTAATGGTCTTTGTTTTAATGTAAATTTGTAAATACTTCTTAACCTGTCTGAATAGAATACTTTTACCCAAATTTTATCAGCAATTGATGCCATTCAGCACTACCTCTTTAAAATATAACCGTAAAAATTTTCACTTCAGCATTGTCGTAAACAAGCTTGAAATGACTGAGTCCTGCGCCATTTCCGAAATAAAGTTTTGTGAAAATTGAATCCATAATCTGAGGGTCTAAATAAGTTGCTTGCTGGAAACTTGGATCCACAATAACTAAACCATCAACACTATCACTTACATTTCCATACTGGAATTGCTGCGGTTGATTATTTTGGTAATAAATAATATTTTTTATAATATTTTTATTGTTGACTACTGGGACCAGTTTTCCATCACGATTGATTAAAACTAAAACACCGTTCCCATAATAAAATGCATTTTGAGTTCCATTTTGATCAGTCCCAACGTTTGTTAGAGGGAGCTGTATGAAATTGTGTTTCTCGCCAGTTCCAAAGTAGCTAAGCCAATAATACTTGCCTATAAGATCGCTACTTGCTATAAGATACATTTGTGATACTTTACTACAAGCATCAGCTGGAACAGCACCATCAAATTTTTGATTAAGCTCTTGGCATTGCTGCGGTGTCAGCCCCATGTATTTTTGCAATATGCTAACAGCTTCAGTTTCGTTACTGATTGAAAAAACTCTTCCCATATCTTGTATTCTAACATTGTGATTGTAGGGATAACAAGAATCAGCGCAGTGAGCTCCATCTGCCATAACTTTCAATCCAGTATAGCCAGTAATAATATGTCCAGGATCCCACCATGTGACAATATTTGCATTCTTGTCAGCATTGTTTTTCAGCCAACTCAAAGCATTTTTCCAATTTTCTCCAATCTCCATTCCTGTAGCATGTGATGAAAATGTATAATTATCAGCAAGATGCCATATCATTCCGAAAATTAAAATTCCGTAAACTGTTACTACTAACAGCTGATTTTTTCCTTTCAAAAGTTCAATGAGATTTCCGACGACAAACCCAGCACTAGCTGCCACGGCAATTGCAAACAACAAAGCAAATCTAATTCCATGAGTGATCAACCAGAAAGTTGCAATTATCCAGACTATTGTGAAATATTCTGCATTGCTTACTTCCTTTTTCCTCACCCATTTGTAAAGAATCATCAAAAACAAACCAAACATCAGAACTATCGGAACAATTCCTATGTTATTAATGAGCTGTGTGAATCCTTGGAGTGAAAAAACATCAAGCGACTGAAGCTCAGCAATAGAAATGTTTACAAGTAAAATATTTTTGTTAATAAATCCCAAAGCAGAGAAAAAGTTCTGTATCGGCGTTGCTGTATTAAATGGCCATCCTGCTGTAATTTGAGTAATTACCTGCCCCAGAATTCCAATTAAAACTAGCGCTATGAAACCGTTTTTATTTTCATGCCAAATTGTTTTCAATCTACTTGCAAAAGAGCCCTCATGTTTTCTTCCAATCACGGATTCCAATATTTTGAAAATAACGAGAAGCGGTATGAAAGCTATGAAGAAGTAATAAATGTACCAGCTGTTGTTGAAATTCAGTGCAAATATCCAATAACTAAGAATGGCCAAGCCAATTGCAAACCAACCTTTTTTTTCTCTAACCCCTTTGAAGGTTTTCATAGCATAGAAAGTTGCAAGTACGACAACAAAGGTCCAAAAAACATCTGCTGCATCTGCGGCAGGATATCCAGCTATTGAACGCGAAACAAATATTGGAGTTATTGTACCGAAAAATGCAGTAGCAAGACCTCCCCATTTATTCGTTACATATTTTCCTACAAAATACGCAGGAATTGCGCATGCAGCTGAAAAAAACGCAATGAAAAGTCCTGAGAATTTCATCAAGCTTATTACAGTGAATGGCTTCGCAATAAGATAGAAAATTGCAATTGTGTACGACCACCCAAGATAAAAGTCAACCGGCCGGCCGGGCGGAAAATAACTTAAAATATCCCATTTTGGAGGAACTAAATTGTTCTGTACTAACTCTTGGGCATGCCTGAAAAACCACCATGGATCATAATCCAAAATTACATCAAAATTAGAAGTACTCCACCTTACGAGTACTGCAAAATAGAAAATGGCTACAAGAAAGATTAGATAATAGTGGGCTTTCACTGCACTGAAGATTTTTTTCATTTAATCAACTTTCTCTTATTTCTTTATATCGTTTATTAATGAACTAAATTAATAATATTTAAATCAGTGGTGGTGCATTGACAGAAAAAGAATTTGAAATTGAAGTCACACCTATCACAACAATTGTTCTTGTTTTTCCGGCCATAATACTGCTCTTGTATGCATTAGTATTTCTTCTAACTAATTTCTCATTTTTATGGTATTTTGCTGCGTTTGGAGTTTTTGCTCTTTCAGCTGTTTTTGTTTACATTTTATACAAAACAAATTCTCATGAGCTGCTGTTTACATTGCTTCTTTTAGAAGTTTCCATTTTTATTTTATTAAGCGAAGTTCAAGTAACATTTTCTTCTCCAATAGCTTTTGGTGATGAAGGCTATCACACTGAAATTGCCAAACTAATAGCAAAAAATGTTCAGTATTATGTTTGGATGCCCTTCGAACAAAGCAAGGTCATGAGCTCAAATTTTGGAAGACCGCCTCTTTGGAACCTTCTTGAAGCAAGTTTTTATTATTTATTTGGTTTTAATTCAGTCATAGTCAAAATAATAACTCCGCTAATTTCAGTGCTCACAGGTCTTGCTGCGTATGGTCTTTTCAGAAAATCATTCAACACTTCTATAGGATTTTTCACTGCAATAATACTTATTACTATACCATCAATAGTAACTTACGCTGATCTTTTTTACGTAGATACACTTTTGGTTTTCTGTGTCACTCTCTTTCTGGGTTTCTTCCTTCTTTATGAAAAGGAGGGGAAGAGAAAATATCTCATCACATCTACTATTTTTGCTGCTTTTGCAATTTTAACAAAAGTTCCGGGCTTCGTAATAATATTTTTCTATGGCCTGTATTTTATCTATGAAATTTTCAAAACAAAAAATTTCAACGTAATCAAAAAATATTTTATGATATTTACCTTACTAGTAATTTTCCTCGGCGGGTTTGCTATAAGAAATATTCAGTACTATAACACACCTATGTGCGGCCTTCCAATAGATGTGCCGCTTTTCAAGCAAAACTGTGCGACAAATCCGAGCTATACTGCAAAATATCAATTCTCTGGAGATAGTGCGCAAACAGGAACTGAAGCAGATGTTTACGCCTTTGGTGTAATATCATATTTCACTTTCGCCTATGGTGCTATTTGGTTTGTACCGCTTGTCTTCATAATCGGAATATTAATGATTGCAATAAAGAGGGAAAAACTAGGTCTTATTTTGCTAATATTTCTCATATCACTAGTGCCTCTTTTTTATTTGACATATTATGGCAGAGCTGAAGACGCCGCGCGATATACATTGTCTGCAGTTCCTGTTATTTCACTCGTAGCTGCGAATTATCTTGATGTTTTGGCAGAGTTTTTAGTGAAGTATAAAAAGATTCTGCCAATGTTTTTCTTAGTAGCAATAATTGTTATTTCGCTTGTTAATTTTTACGAAAAAAATTCAGTAATGCAAAGCGTAAAACAATTCTCTCCATTATTTTTGGGGGCATGTGATTGGGTGAAAACCCACCTGCCAGAAAATGCCACTCTTCTATCTCTTTATGGCCATCCAACAGTTTACAATTGTGAGAGAAATGCTGTTTGGGAAATGCAAGATTTACCTGACATAATCCTGAGTAACGACTTGAATTTGACAACGAATAGATTGAAAATAGATGGGATTGATTATATTTTTGTTCAGAAATTTGCCATGAGCACTCAAGCATATAGACGAAACTATCCCATTAGTTTTGTTGCTTTTCTTGAACAAAACCCGCAAACATTCAAAAAAGTTTTTGAAAATGGACCTGATTACAGCACTTGCCTGCAATCAGGAGGTTGCGACGGGAGTGCAATATACGAAGTAGTATTTAATTCTACAAAAATTTCTCAATAAATTTAGAGAGTTGAAGGAGCAAATTTTTGAAAATTGGTATCTGTTCAGAAAGAATTCCTAAAACTTTTACATCAATTTCATCGAAAAATTTCAGAGCTATAAAAGCAAAGAAATAAAATAAAAGGCCGACAAGAGCAAGTAAATACTTAAGAAACAGTGAAAATTGGAAATAATCTGCAACATAAATAAACACAACAAAAATCAAACTGGCGATAATGATTTTTACGATATTTAGCCATGCTAGTTTGAAGACAAGATACTTTCTGAGGTAAAATAAACTCACAGAAAATGAGATTATAACTGAAAATAAAAAGGCAACACAAAGACCAAAAGCAGAGAAATAAAATGTTAGCGGTATAGATGTTGCAAGAAAAATGAGAGAAGATAAAATCCAAATGTTTCTAAATGTTCTCATTTTTCCGATGGCATACAAACTTGAGAGAAAAACATTACTTAATCCCATTATTACAAAAGATGTAGAAAGAATTGGGAAAAAATCTGATGCGGCAAGATAATTTTTTTGAGATAATAAAAGAACTATTGCGCGTGGCGTCAATACAAATACTAAAAGGGCTGGCAAAGTTATTAGAAGCCCGTATTTTATTGCTAAATTAATTATTGTATTTTGCTTGTTTTTTGTATGATTATAAACAGAAAGTTGAGAAACAACAGGAAAAATCGCGTTGACAATAAAAGCGATAATTGCTCCTAATTGGGAAGTAACAGCTAGTGCTGTTGAGAAAATTCCGGTAATTGCTAAACCGCTGAAAAATGCGATAATAATGTAAGGCGCGCTCGAAAAAGTTAAAGGACCTATTGACGCAATGAGAGATGGAAGGGAATATTCACGAAAAATGAATTTCTTGTCAATCTGCATTTTTGTTTTCTTTAACCACTTTACATTAAACCTTAGAAGAGCTATAATCGCAGAAGCAAACAAAAGGCCGACAAGAGGACCAACATATTGAAACCCAAGATATACTAAGAGAGCACCGAGAATTAATTTGAAAGCAGTGCCGACTACATCTGTGATGAAATATTTTTTCATATTTTGAAACGCCAACAGTATAGAGCCGAGAATCATTTCAAAAGTAAGAAGAATCGTGCCGAGAGAAACAAAAATAACAGCCTCGATGGGAAGGTTCGGTATAAACTTGGTCAATGCTGGGGCAAAGAAAAAAATTAAGATTGAAATGATGACACTGATAGGCAATATTGTAGCTAAAACAAATCTTATTAGGCTATTTATCAAACCATATTTCTTAGTTTCGATGTATTCTGGTATTAGTTTGGCACATGCACTGAAAAATCCGGTAACCGTTATTCCAGAAATTAAAACGATTAGATTTTGAACCGTTGAAAATATACCAGTCTGAAATGGCGGCAAATTCTTCCAAATAACTACCCAAAAAAGAAAAGAGATTATTGCAAGAAGACCCCAATCTAGCAAAAGGAAAAATGTGTTTGAAACTAATTTTTTACTTAAGCTCATTCAATCACTATATTTTTACAAATAATAAAAACGATATTAAACCAATCAAAAATTGTACCAGAAGCAAAATTTTCACTGTAGTTTTTTCTTTTAATCTGAAGTGATAAGGCAATATCCAATACATCGAATATGGATTTGGTGGTTTGAGATATCCATCTTTATCGACATTCGCGAATTTTTGAAAGGGTCTGTTAGTAAATTTCAGCCAGTAAACAAGCATTAGAAAATTAATTATGTAAAGTGAGAATAGAGAAATAGCAAATTTTTCCATATTACCAATGATTGCAATGCTTGCCAGAATTGTACCTAATGTGAAAGTACCGACATCTCCTGGAAATACTTTCGCTGGATGCCAGTTATATTTTAAAAATGCGAGTAAAGAGAAAAAAAGAATTAAGGAGATGACAAAAGTTAGTTGATTGTTTATTAAAAAACTTACAATGAGAAACCAAAAAGTGTTAACCAAACCTAAGCCTGTTTCCAAGCCATTATAACCAGCAAACATGTTTGTCATATTCGCAACAGCACTTACTGCCAATGGCACAAAAAGAAAAGTATATGTAAGACCGAAATCTATTGTGCCAAAAAACGGGAGTTCCATAGTTGTATGTCCTACCCTTGCGATCACTAAGGGCAAAGATGCCATCAATGGCAAAAAAATCTTTGTCTTCCACTTTATGCCAATCACATGATCTACCAAACCCAATATTCCTCCGAGTAGAGTTGCTGATAGAACTGCAAGTAATTTGAAATCAAAAGAATTCTGCAAGACTAGAAATATTCCATAAAACAGTAATGATAGAGAAAAAACAAGTAAGATAACGACTCCTCCTGCTTCACTAACTTTCACTTTCTTTATTTTATGAACATCAATTCCAACAATTCCTTTTTTCTTTGCTAAAATTATCCATTTACTTAGGAAAACATAAGTCAAGACAAAAGAAAGAAGAGACAAAGCTATACTTATTGATATCATAAATAGAAATAATCTTTTATTTTTATAAATGTCTGTTGAGATTAGATATAATGAAAAGGAAAATAATACTTATCGTTGGAACAAGGTCTGAAATAATAAAATTTTCTTCATTAATTAGGAAACTGAAAAGTGACGATTTTTTTGAAATTAAGATATTATATAGTGGCCAAACTGATACTGGAGATTTAATGCAAAAATTGGATCTACCTCAACCTGACTTTCATTTAGGCGAATCTTTGAGGAAGAAATGGTCTAAAGCGGGAAAAATCAAATCAAGTCTTTTCGCACTGTTTTGGATGTGGAAAATTTTCTTTGGAATGAGGGAAATATTTAGCCGTGAAAAACCTGATGCAATATTTTATCAGGGAAACTGTATGAGTGTTCCTATGGCAGTATTTGCTTCAAAAACTATTTTAAGAAAAACTTTACTTTTGCATAGGGAATCTGGAATAAGAACACATAATATTTTCGAGCCGTTCCTTGGAGAAATCAGTGAATGGATTGGAGACCATTGTGGCGATGTTTTATTTGCTCCAAGCAAAATTGCTGAAAACAATCTACGAACAGAAAATGTGAAAGGTAAAGTATTCAACGTCGGAGATCCGCAAGTAGAAATTGTTGATTATGTTTTAAAAAATCTTAAGTCAACAAAAAAACCTGTAAAAGCAAACTATATTGTTGTCAATGTTTTGCATTTTGAAAATGTAACAGATAGGGGAAAAATGCAGAATTTAGTTGAAATATTGAAACGGTCGCCTTTAAAAGTTGTTTTTCCGATGTCTAAAGCTGTTCACGGAAGGCTAGAGCTCTTCGGATTGCTAAAAGAATTGAAAGAGAATAAAAATGTTTTGTTAACCGAACCTTACAACTACGTTGATTTTTTACATTTGATGAAAAGAAGTAATGCAGTTCTTACTGATGCTGGAGGTGTTCAGCAGGAGTCCCTAATTCTTAAAGTGCCATGCATATTTCTTGGAGGAGAGAATGTGTGGAAAGAATTTGAAAGCAGAGGTCTCGTTAAATCAACGGAATTTGATGTTGACAAGACTTTGAAATTACTTCAAGAAATAAAAAGTCATGACAAATTCTATAAGAAGGTCAAATCAACAAAATATCCTATAGGAGATGGAAAAGCAACGGAAAGGATGGTTGCTATATTGAAAAAGCAAATGGTGAGTTAAGATGTGCGGTATATGTGGTATGACAGATTTCAGCTCTGTTATAGACAAAAATCTTGTGAAAAGAATGACTAGGACTTTGAAACATCGTGGACCTAATGATGAAGGATGGTTTTTTGATAAGAATGTTGGACTTGGAAATCGTAGACTGAGCATAATAGGAATAGAAACTGGTCATCAACCAATTCACAACGAAGATAAAACAATATGGATAACGCAGAATGGGGAAATTTACAATTTTCAAGAATTGAGAGAAATTCTGAAAGGAAAACACAAATTTTACACAGAAACGGATACAGAAGTCATAATTCATGCTTATGAAGAATGGGGAGAGAAATGTGTAACTAAGTTCAATGGTATGTGGGCGTTCGCAATATGGGATTCGAAGAAAAAACGTTTGTTCTTATCGAGAGATAGATTTGGAGAAAAACCATTATACTATTTTTTTGATGGAAGAAAATTTGTCTTTGCTTCAGAAATCAAATCTATTTTCCAAGATGAAAAAATTAGAAAGAATCCTAATGATAAAAAAATTTACGAATACTTACTTTATGGATTGCATGATAGTGATGAAGATACTTTTTTCGAAAAAATAGAAAGATTGTTACCTGCTCACTACATGATCGTGGACAAAAAAGGTATCAGAATAAAAAGATATTGGAATCTAAGGGTTAACAACAAGTTTGATTTCTCATCTAAAAAGGATGAAGAATATGCACGAAAATTTTACGAACTTTTAGAAGACTCTATAAGATTAAGGCTTGTCAGCGAAGTTCCTATAGGAACATGTTTGAGTGGTGGTTTGGATTCTACTACTGTTGCTGTGATTATAAATAAACTTCTAGTTTCTGGCGGAGTTTCAAAAGAAATGGTTGGTGAAAAACAAAAAACTTTTTCGGCTGTATATAAAGACAAAGATGTTGACGAAAGGGAGTATATTGAAGAAGTTGCAAAAAATACTGGAATAGAAAAGAATTTTATTTTTCCAACCTCGCAAAATTTATGGAAAGAAATGAAAAATCTTGTTTATCACCAAGACGAACCTTTTGGTGGCCCAAGCATTTTCGCACAATGGAGTGTTATGAAGTTGGCCAGGAAAAAAGTTACAGTCGTTTTGGATGGTCAAGGAGGGGACGAAATTCTAGCCGGATACATTCCATATTATGGCATTTATTTTTTCAATCTGTTTCAAAAGAAACAATTTGTTCATCTTTCAAAGGAGATTTTATTGAGCTTAGACCTTACACTGCCTTTTGTGAAAAAGTTCTTTGCGGAATCGAAGCATGAAAGCGAAATAAAAAGGATGCTGAATTCAAGCTTTGTTTCTGCGTTTAATAAAAGAAGCAAAACAAAATGGCAGGGCAATGACTTAGCAAAGTTTCTATATTCAGAAGTAACTCAAAACAGTATTCCTAGATTACTGCGATATGAAGATAAAAATGCCATGGCGTTTTCAATAGAACCGAGGGTTCCATTCTTAGATTATAGAATAGTTGAATACATATTTTCTCTACCAATAAATCAAAGAATAAAAAATGGTTGGACGAAATACATCTTAAGAAATGCTGTAAAGGGGTTAGTGCCTGAAAAAATAAGAAAAAGAAGAAGTAAAATAGGATTTGCTGTCCCAGAACGTAAATGGCTTCTAGAATTAAAAGATAAAATAATGAAAACGTTTCTATCTGACGAATTCGGACAAAGCAAATATTTTAATCAGAAAGAGGTAATTAAAAAATTCAAAGAATTTTGTGATGGTAAAATTAATGACAATTATGTCCGAATTTTTTGGAGAATTTTGATTTTAGAAATGTGGATAAAGGTTTTTCACCTTTAGACTTTTTTCAAAATTACCCTAATCTCTTTTGGTGAAAATATTTTAACAAAGAATTCCTCTGATATTTTAAGGTTAATATTGAGGATAAAATTTGCAATCTTATTCATCCATCTGAAAATCGGATAACCGAAAATGGTAGGTTGATTTAAAAACCTTCCCCAATTTAGTTTGACGGACAAAACTCTAAACTTTGCTTTTGTGTAATAATTAGAAAGATTTCCAGGTTCCAAGAAATAGAAATCAAATGAATGAAAAAATCTTTTGTGCATAAAAGTATAAGAACCGTACCAAGACCAATGAGGAACTATTATCTCAGCAATTCCACCAAGCTTCAAAACTCTGAACATTTCCTCTATCAAGTATAGGAGATTGTCTATGTGTTCGAGAAAATGTTTAGTAAAAATTTTATCTATGGAGTTGTTAGGAAATGGGATACCGTTGCTCAAATCATAAACCAAATCAACGCCTTTGACGGGGCTAATGTCTATCCCAAAATGTCCTTCTTTTTTATTTGTTCCACAGCCTAAATCTAACAATTTGACTTTTGCCTTGATCTTGTATTCATTTCTTTTCATAACTCAAATTATCTCCAAAACAAAGAGCTCAGATGAGGGTATCTAAAATTATAATATCTCATCTTGCATTCACTACAAATAGGAATTGAAGATACATTTCTGAGTAGTTTACGTCTAAACTCAGTGAACTCTTTCCCTAGCCAGACCTGTTTTATTGTCTGTCTATTGACATTTCCTAGTATATTTTCTCCTTCATAATCCAAGCAGCAAGGTACTACTGAACCATCCCAGTTTATAGTCATGTATTCGAATAAGTCTCTGCAGATTATGTTTTTATTAACATACCCTTCATTTTTGACATAACCATGCCAATCATGTAACTTTTGTATGCTTATATCGTCGACTTTATCAGACCAAAAACTTAAAAAAGCACTCAACTTCTCAGGAATGATGACATTTTTATCGTAAACTGGCTGTAAGATGATAGATGTCTTGGTCTTCAACTCTTCTTTAATCTTTATAGAGTTCTCAATATTTTCTAAAACCAATTCATATTTCAAAGGATAACGATACTTTTCAAAATGGTTTTTGGAAAACCCATCGAAACTTATGCACAACTCATCAAGTCCAGCAAGCATTATTTCTCTACAGGTTTTTTCATAAAGCAAACCGCCATTTGTAAATATAACTGTCTTAATCTCAGGTCTCAGATCTTTTATTAACTTTAACTTTTCGGAAATTTTCTTGTCGACCAAAGGTTCCCCAAAATTACAAAGGTGAATTTCTTTAATTTTCCATGAAACACATTCCTTTATTATTTTTTCAAATAAGGTATCTTTCATGAAACCCTTTTTTCGTTTTAGTGATTTATTAGGGCAATACAAGCATTGTGAGTTACAAAAATTGGTAGTTTCTATTTTAATAAAACTCGGGTTTCCCCGAAAATAATAATATTTTAAATATTTCACAATCGGAAAGAACGTCATACCGAAAATGGTATCTATTTTCTTTCCCAATGTGTTATCATTTCTTACTATGGATTTTCTCATTTCTTTCATAATTAAACATCTTAATTAAGACATCGGGATTATTTTTTAGCAAACCCAATAAATACATTACCTTAAATAAGAAATTTTTAGTCAAGAAAAAAAACGGCGTGGGTTTGTTTCCCAGGCTTTCCAAGCTATAATAATCGCAATTTTGGCAAATCTTATTCTTCATGAAATTTCCGTTGAGAATATTTGATCTGATCTCTTGATATTTTTTATTATTCCAAATTTCTTCTATTTTCTTTCCATCATTAAGGTAATCTATTGGTTCATCCTCGTGGTTATTGCAGATATAGATACCTGTATCACTTCCTATTATACAATTTATCCAAGGTTGAAAGCAATATTTAAACGGTACGATGTGACTTGAAAGTTTTCCGTATTTACTTATGTCAACTCTGCCTGCCCACGAATTAAGTGTTCCAATATCGAATTCAACATCCTTGCCTTTAAAGTATTTCTTTACATCCTCAACATCTTTTTCAAAACCATACATATCGATTACTCTGATTACTATTCTCGTAGCAATCTTGCCTTCCGCTTTTAAATTAAGAAGAGCTTGAATATTCTTCAGAACTATTTCTAAATCTCCAGTAGCCGTTAACTTTCTAAATTTATCTGGGTTGACCGTATAGAGGCTAAAAAGAATCAGTTTAGGTGGATATTCCTTCAAAACATGAATATATTTGCCCAATAATGAACCGTTTGTAGTTAGCGAATAATCTACCCCATATTTTTTTAAAATCAATATTGCTTCTTTGAACTTTGGATGAAGGAAAGTTTCTCCATGATGGCTTAGATTCACCATATGACAATATTTTCTATAATTTTTTACAATTCTCTCGAAATCTTTAATATCCATATCCGATTTGGTTCTAGTTATTGGCCTCAAAACTTTTTTATTATTTACAGGGCAGAAAAAACATTGTTGATTACATCTGTTTGTTAATTCAATGTTTATTATCCTTCCAATTGGAAGCCTTGTTTTCCTAAAATTATAATAGATTGTATTTCTTACTGCTATACACATTTCTCCAATTTCCAATAAAATCACTTTTTCAATATGAAAAACATACAAGGCAACAAATATCTTGTTCTGTTTAAAATCAACTTATAAATTATTTTGAGTTTTAAAGATTTTTCTTTGTAAGATCCCCAAAAACAGTAAAAGAACTTTTCTGTTTTTAGACCACTTGAACTAATTAATTTGCGCATTGTAATGTAAGATGGCCAAAAAGTATGGTCTGGGTGGACTTTTTCTTTACCTGTCAAAAAGGTTTGAATGTTATTGTAAAAAAAAACATTTGGAGTGGTTAATAAAATCCTTGTTTTATTACTCATTAGTTTTTTTATGTTTTTTAATGCCAAACCTGGGTTTTCTAGGTGCTCAATTATGTCTCCAAAAACAATGAAATCAAAATTTTTGTTTTTTAAGTTAACATTGTATTTTCCTGTTAGAATATCTCCATAGAATATGTTGTTTATACCAAAATGTTTTAATTCATTTATAGATTTTTCATCTACATCTAAACCGATAAGTTCTCTACAAACTTCTTGTAATTTTTGATGTAATAATCGGTTTTGCCTAACTTTCTCTATATGATAGGGGTTATCGGTTGCACCTATATGCAAAACTCCTTTATTTTTACATTTCTCAACTATAATATCATCTTTACATAATTTTTTCATTCAAGTACCTTTTCATAAACTTTTAAAATTTCTTTTGCTATATTCTCCCAAGTGAATTGTTCAGCATAATTTACTATATAATTACTATCCCATTCTTTTTTAAAGGCCAGTAAAACATTTTTTGATATTGTTTTAATGTCTCTTGGTTTAGATAAAATGCCTAGTTTGTTATTTATAATTATTTCTGGTACCCCTCCTACGCTTGTCCCGATAAAAGGTTTCCCACAACCAATTGTTTCGAACATAACTGTAGGATTTCCCTCGTTTAAACTTGGTAAAAGAAAAAAATCACATGCATTCATGTATAGAGAAATTTTGTCGGATGGAACGAAACCTATCAATTTTACATAATTACCCAAACCTAGATCTTTTATCTGTTTTTCCAAAGAATTTTTCAGCGGCCCTTGACCACCTATAAGATACAATACATTTTTGTCTCTTTCAACAACATATTTCATAGCTTCGATAGAATATTTGAAACCTTTCTGTTCTGCCAAAATTGATATAGATAGAATTATCTTTTTGTATTTTGGTAGGTTCAGCTTTTCTCTGCAATAATTCTTATCAATTGGATGAAAAACTTTCTTGTTAAAACCATTTGGTATGTTTATTACATTTTTGTTAAACTTTTTTAGTTTTAGCACATCTCTCTTATTAACTCTAATAATAAAGTCCGATTTTTTCCAGGATTCGTTCAACATGCTATCGTTTCTATTTATTTCGTTTTGTAAAAATGAACTGTCTTCATGAACTGTTAGTATTGTTGGTTTTTTGTATTTCTCTTTCAGCTTTACAGCAACGTATCCAGATGGATGAGTAAAATGTGCATGAATTATGTCGAATCTTATATTTTTTCTTTCTATGTACCTACTTGCAATAAAAAAAGCGATTTTTCTACTATACTTACGAAAGAAATTGGTTGGTATAACTGGAAAATAAACAAAATGCACATGTACATTATCATAGGTATAATTCCTTAATCCTATCTGCTTCGTGCGATGCCTGTATAGACCAAGCTTAGTAAGTGCCTTTGGTAAATAGGTTGTAAGGGCTATGACTTCTACTCTTTTAAATTTCTTTTTAATATATTCGAGTTGTCTCTTTACAAAAATTCCACCAATAAATGTGTTTTTTTTATCCGGAAAATAAGATGAAATTATCAACAAATTCTTGTCTTTCAATTTCATGCTGTGTTCCCGCCCGATTTTTAAATTTAGTTAACATATTCTTTCAAAACTTTTTTAATAGATTGTTTAGTATTATATTTTAACTTAAAGCCTAGGTTTTTTATTTTCGATATATCTAAGAGCATTAATGGGACATCACCAATCCATCCTCTTTTGCCATCTGTAAACTCAAATTTTGAGTTTAATTTCATATAATTGCATATAATCTTTGCAATTTCTTTAACAGAAATCCAACTATCAGAACCGATGTTAAATATATCAAAGTTTTTGTTTAGATTATTAGTTCCTATTAGCATTGCTTCAATACAATCTTCTATGTGAATATATGATTTTTTTTGGTTACCATCTCCAAGAATTTCTAGTTTATCTGGGGTTTTACGGAGTTTATTAACAAAATCATAAATAACCCCATGGTTAGATCTTGAACCAATTATGTTAGCTAACCTGAAAACAACAGCTTTCATTTCAAAACTATTACAATATGCAGAAATTAATGCCTCAGAAGCAAGTTTAGATGCACCATATAAAGAAATTGGAATTAGTTTACCATAGTCTTCTGGTGTTGGTAATATTTCTGCATCACCATAAACAGTTGAAGAAGAAGTAAAAAATATTTTTTCAACTTTGTTTTTTCGCATAGCTTCCAAAACATTATATGTAACTAAAGTGTTTTGTTCCAAATCAGTTCTTGTGTTTTGAATGGCTACCCTTATATCAGGGTTTGCAGCAATATGCCAAACTTCGTCAACATTTTTAAAATATTTATCAATTTTTTGATTGAGTAGATCTATTTTATAGAATTTAAATTTAGGATTTAAAAAATGTTTTCTTATGAATTCTTTTTTTCCTGTATTTAGGTTATCTAAAACTATAATTTCATTTGCCTCCTCAATCAATCTATCTAACAAATATGAACCTATAAAACCCGCACCACCAGTAATTAATACATTTTTATTTTCTAATCTTTCTTCCATAGATATATTCATTGAAATCAACGTCAATAAAGATAATATCTTGGAATGATTGCGAATTCTTGTTGAAGATGAGAAAATGAGGAAAAAACTTAGGAAAGATTCTATAAAATTTGTCGAAGAAAATCACGATTCTGAAAGAAATGCACGAAAAATTTTAAAGTTGTATGAAGACACAGATATTGATTTAAAAGTTTAACTATTGTTAATTAATCCTATGGCAATTCCAACAGTTCCTCTTATAGGACTAGGAAAAATGGGAGATAATCATGCTCGCCATTGAAAAAAATGGTCTGGATTCATATGATATCAATAACGAAAGTGGGGACGCTTTGCGAAGAGAACTTGAACATTTTGCGAATGTCATAAAATTCGGAGGGGAATTTTTAACGCCTGCTGAAAGAGAATTGGAAGCGTTAGAAGAAATGCAAAAAGTTCTCTTGGGTTAATCAACCAAAAAGTTAAATAATATGACGGGGAAGATTTCACATGAAACTTTTAACCAAAGTACAAGTTGTAGTAATTTTGGCTTGTGTAGCAGTTGGCATATTTGCTTTTGCATCTCCATATTTCTTGGGAAAATCTGGTGTGATAGTTGTTTCAATAACAAATCCTGAATGTCAGAATATTCATGCGGGAGATACTATAACAGAGGTGGAGGGAAAACAAATTAAAGGCATTCAAGATTTTGTCTCGTTACGATTTCAACCTAAGTTATTTGTCTCAATGGTTGTTAATTCAGGACCTGGTGGGTGCATTGCGCTTTCTGATGGTAACATTGGAATAAGTGTAAAAGAAATCAGCTCGCAAGGAATAGCTTTTGGTGTAGATTTAGTCGGTGGAACGGAGTACACGATAAATACAAGCTCTGTTCCTAGTAATCAACTACAAAATATCTCTCATACTCTGAAAATAAGATTGTCTTATTTTGGCCTCGCAGATATGAAAATTCTGAATGAAAACAATAGTTTAAAAATAATTGCGGGTAAAAATACGAATATTAATCAACTTTTATTCCAAGGGCTTTTAGAAGCAAACATAGAACAGCCGGTTGCCTTGAAAAACAATACAGGTAACTTTGCAATTGGAACTGATAATCATACTGTTACACAAATTGGCACCAATTACTTAATTGATAATGAAACTCGCTCAGTGAATGATGTTTTTTATTTGAAAGATGTAAAAACAGTCATTGTAAATAAAACAAATACATCAATAATTATTTCCTTAACAGCTTTCAATAATTCGGGTATTCTTGGGGAAGTTCCTGGATATTCACAGTCGTCTTTTGATAAAAATAGCGAGATGTATGGTTTTACAACACCAATAAAACTTTCTACCGATGCTGGAAAGAGATTTGCAGAAATAACGCAAAATATCAAAACAATAGTTGTCGGAACTCAGGTTAGTTTGGATTCGGCTCTTGTTTACAAACTTGATGGTGTTGAACTTAGCAGACTAGGAATGCCAGTGACCTTGAAGGGCCAGGAACTTAGCACACTATATGTTATTGTAAATGATAAGAATCAGGAAAACATGTTAAGCAAGAAAAATGCTGCACAAGCTACGATTAACGCAGGATCTATTAATTATGCATTTACTGTTGCAAACACATCAGAAGTTCTGGCAAGTCAAAATAATGTTGTTTCAGCAATGGGTTTAGTTGTGTTTGCACTAGGAATAGTTCCGTTATTTTTTGCAGTACGATATAAAAAAATGAAGGAAGTAGTGCTTGCAATTTTAATAGGCACTGCAGAAATATTTTCAATTTTTGCATTGTTTATAGCTTTTCAAATATTTTACAAATTAAACTTTGTATTAGATTTTCCAGCGTTAATTGGAATTGTTTTACTTTCTTTGAATTGGATGACAAATATTATTTCTCTTAATCTTTCAAAACATGCACAAAAAGATTTGATAATAAAAATTAAATACAAAAAAATTATTTCTGTGACTGGGCTTATGAAAATTTCGTGTGTTATGATTTCATTGGTATTTGCAGCCTATGGATACTCAAGTGCAATTGCGATTGTTTTGCTAGGAGTTGTTCTAGATTTTCTCATCTTCAGACCGTTTTACAAGGAAACTAGCTCGCAATAATTATATATTCAAATATTTTGATTTGTTCTCGCCAGAATAGAAGTGAAGTTCGCCGTTGCAAGAAGAGCACTTGCCTAAAATTGGAATGTTTGAATAAGTTCTACTACAACTATTACAGATTAGACCTTCGGCTGAAGCAAGAGGTTCAACTTTTACAGAGGTTGAGTTGTCATTAAGTTTGAAAGCCTGCGAAAGAAGCATTTGCTTGCCTATTCCAATAATTTCTGATCTCTCAACACCTATTGCTTCGAAAACTCTTTCTAGCGGTGGCATTATTTGATTTTCTAGATAATATTTAGAATCTATTTTCAAGCCATGCTGTTGAACATAATCCGGATCTTCTGCTCTATCGGACATTAGCTGCAAACCTTTTACAATTACAAACCCAATTCTATCACCAACACCAGGTGCAGTAGCAGCATCTCGTTTTCTCAACTTCTTAACAAGCTCCACGTGTGGTTGAATTCCTTTATAATCCTCAATTTTTTTTGAAACCCCTTTTGTAATAACCAGTTTTTCGATTGGGATTTTTCCATCCTGCAGCTGTTGCACAACATCTTTCAAGTATGTAACTGCTTTTTTCGTATTTTGTTCCTTCAAAATAATGTTTAAAACATCATTCAGTGTTTCTCCAACAATATCGCACCAATCTCTTCTTACAGTCTCAATTCCTTTCATGATTATTTCTGTTTTCCAGCTATCGTTCACTTTTTCAAAACTCCAACCCGCATATCTTTTTTTTGCTAAAATAATCAATGATTTGAAAACATGTTCTATCCTGAGCTTCATACGACCATCCAAACTAGAATTAATCATCTGTTCCAATTCAGAACCAATTTTGAAAGCCTCATCGACATCCACAGCATTTGTTTTAATCATGACAGAATCGGTATCGCCATAAATTACTTTGTAAGGTGTTTTGCTTTCAACGATTTCCTTAGTCTTCTGAATATAGTTTCTTCCACAACTTGTAATTGCATTAGCAATATTCAGCATATACACTCTAGCCATCAAATAACCAGAATAACCATAGAACGAGTTTCCCATTCTCTTCAAGGCTTCTTGTTTTGCATCGAGCGCTCTTTTCTTCGAAGAATCTTGCTCTTTTTTCATCTCAGCCTTGATTTTTGCTCTTTCAGAAATCAGCGTTTTCAAAATTTGTGGTATTTTGCCTTCGCGTTTTTTAGGCGAAATAAATTGAACTCCTATTGGAGTCTTGAGTGTTTCTTCATTTGTTTTGCCTATTATTACTGTAGTTGGGCAAATGTTGTAGGAAATAAAAATAGTTGCGTACATTGAAGCAAAATCAAGATACACAACACATTTATCATGAAAACCAACTTTAGGATCTAAAACTAATGCTCCAGTCAAACCTTCTTTAAGTCTTTCGTTTTCTCTTTTGCTTACTATCGCATTATTTGGTCTGCACGGTAAAATATAATCATCTTTGTTAAATTCTTTTAGCAAAAGATGCTCTACTTGAGTCGTTATTCCGGAATCGAGCGCATCTTGTAAGAGAACACCAGAAACAGTAGAAACGCCGATATATTTATTTAAAAACCCTTTTTCTAAAAGCAGTTTCAGCACCAATTCAGAATCTTTCCGCGAATAGTCAACAAGTCTGCCTAGATCCTCTAGGCTTCCGCTCCAAAGTTTTGATATTTCACTATGCGCGACATTCACTTTATCTTCGCCGAGGAAAAATTTAGAAACATCTCCAAGGCCAAAGCGTTTTAATCCAGCAAAATATTTTGTCAAACCTCCGCCTTTCATCATTTCCTTGATCATCCAATAAGGATCTACTATAACTCGTCCTGCTATCGAATTTCTGAATTTATTTTCACCTAATTTTCTGGTTATAATTGGTTTTGTGGCGCATCTTCCCAGGGTTTTCGGCAATTTCAAAATCCTCAGTCTCTCACTGATATATGGTATGTCAAAATTGTTTATGTTGTAACCAACAATTATGTCAGGGTCAAAATCCTCGAATATTCTTGCGCACTCGTTCATCATTTCTTTTTCGTTCGGAAAGAAAAACACATCATTGTGGTTACTTCTGGGATTTTTCGCGACAAGAATTGTTGTACTCTTTCCTTTGTAAGCAGGATAGAATGAAAAGCTAATCATTATAATTGGATTTATCTTTACATCTGGAGCTCCTTCGTTCGCAATCTCTATATCAATTCCCATAAACTTCAACGGGGCATTATCAATAGATTCGACCGTTTCAAAAGATTCCGCAGAAATGCATCTATTGACTTTAACACTATTCGTTTTTGTCGGCGTTCCTTTCACTCTAATCCATTTCATTCCGTTGATACCAAAATCTGCCATGAATCTGTATTTGAACAAGATATCTGCTTCGAAAACTTCTTCCACATAATTTTTATCTTTTATAAAATCCCTGACAACTGGTGTGCGAGATGGGTCGCGCAAAGTTATTTTTAACATCTTGATTTTATGTTCACGATAACCTATCGAAGGAAATTTGTCAACTTCTGTAATAGAAATAATGTCGTTAGGAAAATTTTCTTTTAATTCTGCAATTGTTTTTTTGGTTTGATCCGCTTTCGGTAAAATATAAAAATATGGTTTGAATTTGTCGTAAAATGCGCAAACTGTTTTCCCATCTGCGGTTTTTCCAAACAAACGAACAATAGGGTTGTTGTTTAGCATAATATAATCGCAGTCTAGAAGTTGAAAGTCGAGATTCATATCATACTTTTAGGTTGTGTTAAGTTTTATAATTTCTCGTGTTTTAAGATTTATAATCCAAGATGTATTTTCACTCAAAGTTAGCAGCGTAACACCTTTGTAATTTGCTTGCATTGCTTCACCAAGACCTTGCACGACAATAATATCCGGGACGTTTTCCAGAACGAATGCATTATTAATGAAATTATTGCCAAAAATACTTGTTGCGTTAAGATATCTTTTCTTTAGTAAAGAAATTAGAAAATCATCAACTTTTCTATCATTCATAGCTTTTTTTAAAAAGCTGCCAGCAAACAAAAATATTAAAAAGTTCTTCGAGATCATTGCCGTTGTTGGATTGTTGTCAATATGAACGATTTTTTGGTTTTGTGTAGGTTCGCCCTCCTCAGCGTGTTGTGAAAATGTGAAAATGTAGCACTGCGTTTTTTCTTTTTCGCAGTAGTGTAAGACATTTTCAGAAATTTTTTCAGTAAAAATCACTTTTTTCTCTTCATTTAAGGTTTTCACATTTCTACGCAAAGGTATGTCTGGGAAAACAATATTTTTAATGTTTATTCTGCTATTTTTTTCGCAAATGAAACCGAGAACGTCGTTTACTAGAATGTCGTTAAGAATTTTTTGATCTGTTTTCAGATTAATTTCGCCTGTATCATCAGCAACAGTAATCGTTCCAGTTGTTGTATCAATTTCTCTAACTATTCCTATAAGAGAAAAAACTTTTGTTTTTTCAGTGATTTTACTAACGGAAAGCAAATTTACAAGATCAAGATGAGCGACCAAAATTTTTTTTATTATATTATACTTATTAAAAAGGATTTTTGCTAAATCCTCGGCAGTAACTGTTTTTTTTTCTGCTTGACTAACATTTATTTCAACATCGCTCTCTAGAGTTAAATCCACAAAATCTTTTGTTATTGTTAGCGGAGCTGTTTTGTTTTCTATCTCTTCTATAAATTTTTTCAGTTGTTTTTCGTTTTTTGCAAAAAAATTCAATGTTTCTACATCTACTTGATATCCCTTTTCAAGAAACAACCTAAGAATGTCTGACTTTTCCATCTCTCTCAGAAATTATTATTTCTTTAATGTATAAACGGTTAGTCCTTTTTTGGTTTCGTCTTTGGAATGGGGTAAAACTATTGCTTGGACTTTTTCCTGTTGAACTAATCCGTCTAGATATTTCTGAACGGTGTTCCAGCTAACTGGCTTTTCTTTTCCTTCAGACAACTTTTTTGCCAAGCTCGCAATAGTGTAGGGTGTTTGCGAAGTAGTAAAAATAGTAAGAATGGAATTACTTATTTCAATTCTTTTACTAGGACGGCCTCTTTTCATTGTATTTATTATGACTAGTTGCAAATATTAATTTTTGTGAGTTTTCTAACTAAAGATTGTTTAATAGTACATTTTAGTTGGTTGAAAGTTTGCAAACTCTAAACACTTTCGGATATCCCTGACTTATTTCCTCGATAAAACCAAATTTCTTTAAACGTAAAATTCTCATTTGAGCTAAAGCTAAATTCGTATTAAGAAGTTTGGCAACATCTGAAATTAGGAAGGGTGTTTTTGAAAAATTTGTTAGAATTTGTGTATCTGCCTCAGTAATAAGAATCTTTTTTTGTGGTTGTTGTTTGGATGGAAGATATTCGTTTAAATAATAGTTTTCGTTTAAAGGTTCTCTTATTATCTTTACGTCTCCACTACTAACTGTCATTAAACCAATATCACTCAATTCTTTTGAATGAGCTGTTGCTTCTAAAAATTTCTGTATGAATGTTTCTGGCGCTATTAAAAAAACACTAGAACATGTTCGTTTAGCATTGATGAGTTGGCCGATTGTTGTAAATATTTTTGCTCGATTTGATTTCACTTCAAGAAAATGTTTTTTATTATTTTTTTCAAAAACATAATTTATATTTCCATTTTTTATACGAACATCTTTCTCAAAATTAAATTTATTAAACAAAAAATAATTTTCGAGAATTTGTTTTATTATTATTTCTTTCATACTCATTATATTATTATATTATTATATTATTATTTATGATAATTCATATATGTATAGTATAGTGGTACTTTCATAATATAGTTTCCAAACAATCATAATATTGTCTTGGAACAGTCATAGTTAATAAATTCTAATAGATGGTGAAAGTTCATAGAAAACGAATGTTTATTTTTTATATTTATTTTCCCGTCTATCTATTTTTAACGAATTATGAACTTTCATAAAAATTTGGTAAGACCATGGATTAAGAAAAACTTCATTATCATAGCTCTTATAAGTTGTTCTTTTCCAGCAACTGGAGTATAGTTTGTAGGATTAGAATTTTGTATTTTTCCTAGAAGATTTACACGAACTAAATTATCAAGCCTTTTTCTCAACGCCTCTGCTCCAATTTGCAGATGATTATTGTCTCGCATTTCTTTGAAAAGTATTGGAAAACAATGCGGTTGCGTGTCCAAAGGAAACTCCTTACCGGTATAGTAGAACTTTCTCAAAAGCTGAACATCGAGAAAATCAAGTCTTTCAACAAACT
>Ga0315279_10000771_pt1 | contig 58596 bp, 60 predicted proteins | sample YL17G06_20_MG_FD_203694 | JGI IMG/M metagenome (GOLD analysis project Ga0315279, IMG submission 203694) | Sediment microbial communities from Yellowstone Lake, YNP, Wyoming, USA - YL17G06_20 | ecosystem: Environmental > Aquatic > Freshwater > Lake > Sediment | place: USA: Wyoming | collected...
ACGTTCGAGTTAGCCGAGACATTGGCGGAAACTGATAGCATGAAACCTCCCCCCACCGCAGCGTCTTTCAGACATCTTCGGACTTCCCCCTCCACATCTGCCCTTGTGCCGAACTCTATCACTCTCGAATCCACGTTTCCAATCAGACACAACCTATCTCCGAAGGACTGCTTAACCTTTCTGAGATCCATTCCAGCCATGACATCAATGCCCTGATACGCTCGCACACCTGCGTCTACAATGTCGGGGAGAAGGGGCATTATGTTCCCGTCGGAATGCAGTATCGGGTAGGCTCCCTTGGCTGCGAACGCGGACGCTTGGCGAGCCAACGCCGGCTTGATGAATCTCCTGAACATCTGAGGAGACATCCAAGGCCCGTCCTTCAGGCCGTAGTCGACACACATCAGGATCGCATCCGCTCCAGCCTCTATGGCAGCCTCTCCCAAGCGTATTGCGTAGGCCGTATGCTTGTTGAGCACGATATCCACGACTTCCGGCCTCGTTCTCATCCAGACCAAGATGTGTTTGAGCAAGTTGGGATTGCTCACAATTGGCCCCCAAGATCCATCGGCGTCAAACGAGAGAAAGTACTCCTCCTTCGTGGTGTCGCGGATCCTCTCAAGAATGGAGAACGTCTCATCTGGGATATCGGGAGGACTGTAGTTGCGTATCTCAGCAAGAACTTCGTCGGGGTCGTACGTTGCAGGCTCATCCATTCGCCACATTGAGTCAGAGGTGTATCTGTACCTGCTTCCGTCTATCAACCAGTCTCCATCTGATTTCCTCACCTGAGAACCGGGCAGGAAAGCCGCAGGGATCCTGATGAAGTCGAGATTCAAAACGCGAGCACAGCGAATGTGTTCATCTGCTATTGTTCTGTTAATCTCGTTGACATCCGCTCCCTGTGATATCAGGCGATAACAGATGTCTGATCCGCCCATCAGAACCTTCTCCTGCTTCAGGATCTCTTTCGCCATGATCGTTGGCACGTGCATTTCGAACAGCGGAACCCTGTCTGGCTCTAGCATCTCAAGAGCAGCTACAGCCCGACCCCGTGGAGTCATCGGCTTCCGTCTTACAGTCAAGAGGCCTGGATTATAAGACATGAGCACATTGCCATCATGGTATCACTCATTCCGTCGTCTGGGAATCCGGCAAAGGAAGCTCGGCGATTCCGATGAACCTAGCTTTCGTCGTTAAGCTTTTAATCAGGAACACCGTGTCCATCGCCGAGTGCCGGAAGGCCGGGATGCGAAATGCCCGAGGGCCCAGAGGATCCCGGGTAATCGGCTAGAAAGAAGGCCAAGGCGCCAGACTCATAATCTGGAGATCGCGGGATCGAAACCCGCTCCCGGCACTCACCCCAGAGCATGGAAGACAGTGAAGCCCTTGCAGATGCGCGTTGACATCTGTTAAGCGAACCTACGACTTTCTTTCGTAAATACCAAGGAATCTGTGGGCTATGAGCAAGTAAACAGGAAGCCAGAACGCCACGGTCATTAGGATGTTCCACAGCCCGGAAATAGCGATGGTACTGAAATACATCGTGCAAACATACAGGAAGAGCCATGATGACAGCAAGAGGAGAGCCAACGATACGATGAATCTCCTTCCTGTTCTGAGTCTGCTCAACAGACCGGCAAGAAAGTAGGCGAAACCTAAGGACAGCATGGAACCGAACAGCAGAAGGCCTTGGAACGTTGGCTGGTACATGTATGCGGCCACCCCCGCCAACACTATCAGCAGTGCTTTGACAACCACAAGAGGAAATAGCTTAGGGTTATCCAGCCCAAGCCACCATCCGCGCCACCATCGGCTGTCCCCAGTCTCCTTCAAGTAGGCGGTAGAGGCGCGATCGATATCTCTCACCGTATCCAGAGTTCTCAGCGCTTCCTTGCCGTCATCAGTTAGCACATACAGGCCATCATCCGTTTGTTTTACCAAGCCACCCAACTTCCCGAGATGATGCTGCAGGTTGCCACTGCTCTCCATCTGCAGTGTCCTCTTCAACGTGGCAAATGCCATCGGCTGTTCTCCGAGTGCCTGCAGTATCTTGATCCTGGTCTCATGGGACAGCTCCTCGAACAGTTCTGCCCTTATCTGTGACTTACCGTCCCTTTCCTCTCCGCCCAATCACTGTATCGAGGGGGATGACGGATATAATACCTCGGTTCTTGACCGACTGTGACTTAGGTACTCCGGACCGTCAGAGTCAGGCTCAGGACATCACGTAGAACTCGTGATCGCAGAACGCGTCTCCGTCCATCAGTGTCTTCGTCCTCTTGAAGCCCAGCCTAGGGTTGTACGCCTTGATGGCAGGCTCGTCCGTGTCGCAGAACCAATGGCCGATGTCCGTAGCATTCAGTGAGGAGAAGGCCTCAGCCCACATGCATTTCGTAAAATTGTACTTTACCCTGTTTGGCTCGTCCGCGACCCGAACCCACTGGTGGGTGACCCTGCAACCTCTGTCCAGACCGTCGCAGAACTCATGCAGATCGGCGCTGGGATCCCCGGGTATTCGCTTACTCTCTCTGATTTCCATGAAGGCACGCCTCGCTAGCTCCTTGCCCTCCTTTCCGTATTGACGTTCAACGGCTCTGACAACAGCAACCAAAGAGGAAGCTTGGCTGTTGACAAGACCTCGGATTTTCTCCTCGTACCCGCTTGACGTCATCATAGTCGCACGTAGCAGGTTCCAGCTTATTATCCTGACCCAAGACTGAGCCTTGGAGGCTCACTTTCCTCAGAGTCAGCAGAATCGATTCTCCTTGAGAACGACTATTGAGTTCGCACTAAGGGGGCAAAGGGTCGAAGAGTCACAGTCGCTTGGTCAAGAGAAAGGCGTCCCCAGTCCCTTCTCCCCAGAAACCCTTGAGATGCTTGTCGAACCTGAACCCGTTTCGCGAGGCGAAATTGATCATCGCTAGATTGTGAACAGAGGTGTGCATGAATAGGAGTTTGAGTTTCTTTCTTCTTGCCCTGTCTTCCGCCTTTTGGAGCAACTCCCTTCCTATGCCCCTGCCCTGAAAATCTGGGTGAACATCAAACCAGTCCATGCCAACTGCTTCCTCCTCGAACGCTTCGCCCTCGTGTCCCCAGACCCTGGTGAACTCCAGTGATATGAAGCCCACGGCTCTTCCCTCAACTTCGGCTACCCAGAGCTCCTCTTTGCCTTCTTTCGCCCTCTTGACAGCGGATGCCACATTCTGTCTTGCCTCGCGAACATCCTCACAAGGCCAAGTCTTCAGAAGAGTATCGGCATAGTCATCGAAGTCTCCATCCAAGTAGGGGCGAACCGCATGCTGGGCCAATCTAGTCTCGAATGTGAAAGCGTCAGATCTCAATATAAGAGCCTGAGCGCTCAACCGTGTCGACGGATTCGCCTTGCTCCAGACTCAAGACTTGTAGTATCTCTTCAGCACTCTGAGAGCATTCAATGTGACCCACTTGCTCGGCTTATCCTTCCTCTCTATGTTCACCTGAAACCGACCGTTGAAGGTATCTTCGAGCTCCCACCTGCCCTGTGCATCCTGTTTCGAGACGACTAGGTCTACCGCCTCCTGCATTCGCTTGTCCCTGTAGCCCAGATCCGTCATGATGCTGAGTATCTCCAGCACGTCTGTATTGTACATCCGGGGGAAGCCGAACCTCAGCCAACCCGGCTTCGAGATTCTAGAGAGGTCATGGCTCCTCTTGTAGATGTAGTGTGCGAGCAGGTACTCGGCGCCCTTTTCTATGACGACCTTTACCCTCTGGTCCCTCCTGTCTTTGGGTATCTCCGCCAATGCTTTCAGAGCCTTGACCACTCCCATGTGGCAGGAATGTTTTCCAAAGCAGTTGTCGTACTTGCGGTATGGCCAACCCTCGGGAGCTCGTCCAACTCCGTCATCGAACCGCTGATACCGCACGATCCAGTCTATCCCGCGCTGAACTCGTGGATCCTCCAAGCGACCCAGTCTGATTAGGCTCCAAACCATGTTGCCGGTCAGGCAGGGGATGACCCCACCGTGCTGGCCACCGTTCTTCTTCGACCCGATGTAGGCGAACCCTCCGCTCTGCCGGTCCTGCGAGTTCTCAAGGATGAACTCACACGCCCTTCTCACACGCTTATCGCTGCCATTTGCTCCGAACTCCGCTAATATCAAGAGTTGCCACACAGTCCCCTTGTACTTTGATCTGATGTAGAAATCCTCGGGTCGCCCCCAGTAGCCTCCATTTTCTTGTTTCGCCAGGATCTTGGGCACAGTCCCGACCTTTATGATCTGACCCTTGGTCTCAATCACTTCTGAGTCGTCATCGGCCCGGTCCAAGATGTCGACCAAGGTGAAGTACTTGACGGATGGGTTATCACTCTCAAGCAACCAGTCCACTGGATCCGATTTCAGAAGGGACCTCCATTTCTCCATCTGCAATATCGTCTGCTATCTCCGCGAGGTCTAGATGGTTTCGCCTGCGGTAACCTTGTGAGATGATCACCCACGACCACTACTGCACGTAACTCATGCCAAGGCGCCCGGACTGGGATTCGAACCCAGGAGCTCCTTTAGGAGCACAGACTTAGCAGGCCTGCCCCTTACCAGTCTAGCCGACTGCGGAGGCTAGGGAATCCGGGCTGAACTTTGGATAGCCGCATGTGCTTTTTAGTTTTTAGGGAGAGAAAGCACCGCAGAGCCGATCAAGGCAGTACTCTGACAACAGACACTGCTTGAGCTGATGAGAAGAGCGGAGAGCCAGCCGGATTCTCAACTGATGACCACACCCGACTTGGTGTCGTGACACTGAGTCGCGATCGCTGCACGATTTCAAAGCCCCTTCCAAAATGAATAAAAACCGAACACTGGACCTGAGGTTGCCCTGGTAGCTCAGCTCGGTGGAGCGATGGCCTTGTAAGGAAATCGGGACAGCCATTGGTCGGGGGTTCAAAAACGGATTCGCTGAAAATCCCCCCCAGGGCTTGACAACTCGGGAGAACTACTGTTGGAGATAGGATCAGGACGAGCCGCTGACCCTCAACAACGAACGCATTTCTCTGTCCAGACGTGCCAGACGTTTGACGGAGAGATGATTCGGCCCAAACTTCTTCCTGTACTGTTTCATCGTGTTTGAGAACGGGACCTCCCTGTTCCCTTCGACCAGTTTGTCCGCGTAGCTGACCAGCTTCTCCTCTATCGTCTTTGGACTCAGGTCGGTGTCCATCCCGAAAAGTTTCTTGGCCTCGCCCTTGCCGATGCCCCCGCCGACATGACACTCGACCACTCGGGCCAGATCCTCTGGATAACCGACCCTGCGGATGATCTCGCCGCCCTCCATGCCGTGAGAGACTTGGTGCGTCTTTGCCCTGCCGATGTCGTGAAGCATGGCGCCGGCGAGCGCAAGGTCTGTGTTGACGTGAATCTTCCTGTCCTTCAGCTTCTGCAGGAACCGCGACACGACCTCTGCCACCTTCTCACAGTGTTTCACGACCTGTTCAGAGGCACCCTCGGAAACAAGGAGTTCCCTTGCCTCCTCAAGCGTTGGATACGGACTCTTCCTCTCTACGACCTCTTCCTTGACATCTCCCTCCAAGAGCAACAGCCTGTCCTCAAACCTCTTAATTAAGTCTGAATTGTCGACTTGGAAAAGCGGGTTGTTGCACATGGGGCACCTGTAGAAGGATTCCATGGCCTCTTCGAACGTGAGCCTCTTGTGCGAGAGATCACCACAGTGAAAGAACATGTGCGACCGCAGGTGCTCAAGCTTTGCCCTGATTTTCCCCGCGATCACCCGTTTCATGTTCATTATGTAGCCTTCAAGCTGATCGATAGCCGGAGACCAGATGTAGTAGGTCTTCTGGCTCTCAGGATCCTTCTTCTCCTCGTACCTGGCCAGCCCTAGGCTCAGCAGCTTGTACAGCGTTCTCCTGACACTTGGAAGCCTCAGGTTCGCATGGTTCGCTATCTGTTCGTCAGTGGCTGACTTGAGCGTGATGAGCGCGGCCACGACGCCTGCAGCGTCATCTCCCCCGACCACGCCCGCCACTTTGACGTAGTGGTCGTAAGCTTCGGCAGATTGCATATGATATATAGAGTAGGCACCAGCAGAAAAACCTTAACCTTCGGACCCCTTTGCGGCCTCTCTGTCAGGGCGCTTGGATTTCATCACCACCAGCTTTCCCGACGGAGAAGGAACGACCACCATCTTGGGTTTTCTGTGGTAGATTGCCATCTCCTTTCCCTCGTACAGTCGATCCAAGAACAGCGCGAGGGCGGATATCTCGGAATGTGGTTGGCCGGTGACTGCCAAGTTCAGGTTGGCGAGCGAGTAGACGATGCCAGGAACTTTCTTGCCGCCGACGACCACGAGGACCTTGTCCTCCCTTTGCCTGACAGTCCCCAAGTACTTCTCGAACGGCAGCCCGTACATTGTCAGGTGAACGACGAATCCAGTCCGTTTCCATTCCTGAATGGTTTTCTCCGGGCTTGGGATGAACTTGATTTGAAAGTCGCCTCCCCAGTTTGTGGCGATGTTGCTGACGCTCTCCTCGACGTTCCGGTCCTGTTCTCCTTCGATCAACATCCCCTTTGCACCCAGAGCCCTGGCGGTCAGGGCCAAATGAGTTGTAACCCTCCTGTCCCTGAAAGGCCTGTGGCCCAGTCTGAGGACCCACGTCTCCGGCCTGAGCCTGATCTCAGCTTTCTTCATGTTCGTCGAGTCTCCTCATCTTGGCGACCTCTCCGAGAGTCAGCGTCGAATCGCTTTTGGGAGTTGGTGTATCGATGTCGTCTGAATACGCTTCGACGAGTCTGACTCCCAACGCGCGTTCTATCCTCCTCAGGTCAGATATGCTGGGGGTAATCTTCTCCGCCTCTATCTTCCTGATCAGCGATTCCCTCATCCCGACCACCCGGGAGAAGTCCTCTACGGACATCCCTTTGCCCTCTCTAGCCTTGTGGATCAGTCGACCGTAGCCCTTCATGGGCCTCAAAGACAACTCTAACTCCTGCTTCGGAACCGAGGGCTTGGGTTTAGGTAGAGCGAACGGCTCCTTTCTAACCACCTTGGGCTTCACCGGCGCAACATCAACATCCGGTACGCGGGTTTGCACCCTCGTCCTCCCCTTGGAGCACTCGGCACAGACGTGAAGTGTGGCACCCTTCACAAGCACTAGAGACATCTTGCCTTGGGTTCTCTTGCCACAGATCTCACAGTACACGCCTTGGTGTTGAGGTTCAAGCGCTTATCTCTATTTCGTGAGGGCTCCTTAGCAGGACCGAGCAGACCTAGTCCCTCAGTAGTAGTATGGCCTGGGCCAGATCGCCCTTCGTCGAGACCAAGGCCGTTTTCGCTTGCTCAAGGCTTTTGCCGGTGCGCTGGGCAACCAAGGCTACGTCTTCGTCCGCTGGCACGTATTCCTCTTCCTCGACTTCACCTTCTTCCTGCAGGATCTCCTCAGTTCCCACTATCTGATACATCGTCTGACCCGGTGAGTTCACTTTGTAGACCGAAGGATCCCTGATGACCCTAGTCGCGTCCTCGCCTATTATTCTAACTTCCTTTACGCCCGGCAACTCCTCTAGGTTTATGCCAAGTCTCTTCAGCAGGCGCTCCTGCTCTCTGTTCGACACGCGCCTGGCCACAACACATGCACCTGAAGGTCCTACTGCGGGAACCCTTCTATCGGTATGAGGGTCAGGGTGTTCCGGACCCCGTCGATCTTCCTTATCCTCTCTGAAACCGCTTCCTTGAGCGTCTCAGGGTTGTCAGCCTTGACTTTCAGCACAATGTCGTAGACACCATACACAACCCAAGCCTCAATTATCTCAGGCACGCTCCTCAGTTCTGCGATTATCTTGGACTCAGCTCCTATCTCCACATTAACTAATACAAACGCATGGGTGAAGGGCATCTTTCTCAACCTCTCGTTTAGCTCAGCCGGGCTTCCGGTTATAAGAGTTTGTGGGGCGGAGCCGTCTATCTTCACCCAGAGGAATATGTAAGAAAGGTGGGGCCGGAGCGACTCTCACCTTCCGCAGGATTTGAACGCTCATAAACGGGTCTCTTCCCAACTCCAACCTTACCTCATTCCCGTGAGGGTCGGAAGACCCATTCATGTGGCTGGAGCCCTTGACGGTCTTTGCGAGGAGGCTGTCGTCCTGCCTAGCTAGACCACGGCCCCACCTTGAGCCCCCCGAGGTGGTTTCGGTTATAATCTTTGTGTGGCTCCGTCAGCGGACGACCAGCGTCCCGACCTTCTCGCCCTTTACAGCCTTCTCTATGTCTTCAACTCTGGATCCGACGAACATCACCTTGGCTTTCGACTTACGGAGTATTTCCAGCGCGACCAAGTCAAGTGGACTGTAGTCGCCAGCCTCAGTGCTGCTCCGCTGTAGAACGACCTTCAGTAGCTCGTCGTAGGTTATCCTCTCTTTCAGTTTCGCCGAGGGTTCCTTCGTTGGATCCGAATCGTATATCCCGCCGACTTCCATGCTCTTTATGAACAAGTCAGCGCCCATGACCTCGGACGCTATCGCGGCGACCGCATCCGTGGAATGCCCCGGAGTTAGACCTCCCATGATCACTATGTCCTTTGAGTAGACGGCGCTCTTCAGCTCTTCGACTGACATCGCTGGCCGGGGGTACGCCTTCTCACCCAGAGCGGCTATGAGCAGACGAGCATTGAGCCTGGTCACTTCGATGCCGATCAGGTCTCTGAAGGCTCCGTCACAGCCGAGCGTTTTTGCTGTCTGGATGTACTCACGAGCTTGGGGGCCTCCGCCCACGACAACCACAAGCTTGTGGCCTTGCCCGGCTAACGAAGACAGGAGTCGTGCTGCTGCCCTGTAGGATTCAATCTTCGGAGGATAATCGACCATGGAGTGACCGAACTTTACAGCGATCCTCAACCCAGAACTTCCTCGCAGGATTTCGAAAAGGAATCTATTTAAAGCATGAAAGGCGTGTCGTTGATTTGTTCGATGTCAACAGCCGAGCAGATCAGCGAGAGTAGGCTCTCTATCCTACTTAGGATCCTGCGCGGGAAGAAGGGAAGGGGGACCGAGCTCATCAGCCTCTACGTGCCGCCGGGAAGGCAGGTCAGCGAAGTCATGGACACGTTGAGGACCGAGCACGGAAAGGCGTCAAACATCAAGTCTCGCACCACGAGGGGACACGTCCAAGAGGCCCTGGTCAAGGTGATGCAGAGGCTGAAGGCCTACGATAAAGCACCTGAGATGGGCCTCGTGATATTCTGCGGAGCCATACCCAGAGGGGCTCCCGGCTCCGAAGTCCTAGAGCTCTATGAGCTGGCCCCACCCAAGCCCGTCAACGTTTCGTACTACAGCTGTGATGACAGTTTCTACCTAGAACCCCTGCTTGAGATGGTGAGGCCTAAGGAGATCCTTGGGATCATCTTGATTGAGAATTCCGAGGCGACGATCGCAAAGGTTGAAGGCAAGAACATGGAGATACTGGGGAATTACACTTCGGGTGTTCCGGGCAAGAGCAGCAAGGGAGGTCAGTCCGCGAGAAGGTTTGAACGGCTCAGGGATATGGTGTTGAACGACTTCTACACTAGGATCGGAGACCACGTGAACGACGCGTTCCTCGCAATACCCAAGCTTACCAAGATCATAGTCGGGGGCCCTGGCAACACGAAGCAGGACTTCCTCCGGGGCAATCACCTCAACTACCAGCTGAAGGATAAGATCGTGGCCATAGTTGACACGGCCTACACAGAGGAACAGGGCGTCAAGGAAGCGCTGGAGAAGGCGTCCGAGAAGCTAGAAAGGATTGAACTAGTAGAGGAGAGGAAGATGGTCCAGAGGTTCCTGTCCGAAGTTTCGAAAGACTCGGGGTCGGCTGTCTACGGGGAGAAGGAGGTCACGCACGCGCTTGAAGCCCACAAGGTGCAGACGCTCCTGATGTCCGAGGATTTCGATGATGTGGTGGTGAAGGTTTCGTGCAGTTCGTGTGACTATGCGGAGGATAGGAGGGCGAAGGAACCGGAGCTGGAGCTTTTCCTCTCTTCTGTGAAATCAGAAAGGTGCCCAAAGTGTTCGAACTTCACGCTCACCGCAGAGCCACTGCACCGTGTGTTTGATCAACTGCTGGAGAAAGCCGAGCAGGCCGAGGCGAGCGTAGAGGTCATCTCTTCGAAGACGGAGGAAGGAAGGATGCTGTTGAAGGGGTTCGGTGGAGTGGCCGCAATACTGAAACATTGAAAGGTTAAAACCGGAACCGAGTTGGGAGCACGCAGTGGGCCAGTGGCCTAGGATGGTTAGGGCGTCCGTCCTTCATCGGGGCGATGCTGATATCACTGGCTGAGACCGGAAGGTCGGCGGTTCAAGAGAGTGTCTGAAATTCCGCCCTGGCCCACCACACAACTGTTAAAATACGCGAGACTGATGAGGAAGTTGGGCCGGTAGTCTAGGCTGGTACAGACGAGTGGTGCAGACGCTAGCTTCGCAAATTCCTCGGAAGAGCTAGAGACCGCGGGTTCAAGTCCCGCCCGGTCCACTCACTTCACCAACTGGGACTTCTCAATCGCTGTTACGTGAAGGTGCTCCTCGTCCTCCTTTGTGTCAATCGCAATAGGGCCGTCGACCCTATCACGAAGCGTCAGTCAACAGTCTTGCGCGCGAACGATTATAAGGGGGTGCAACCGTTCACTATCATCTATGAGTTTCGGTAGGAAAGGGAGATTCAATAGAGGGAGCTACGGTAGAAGAGAAAGCTTCGAGATGCATAAGGCTACCTGTGCCGAATGCGGCAAGGAGACCGAGGTCCCCTTCAAGCCAGATGGTTCAAAGCCCGTTTATTGCCGCGAATGCTATGCAAAGAGAGGAGGGGGGAGGAAGGGGGCTTTCGGTGGGAGAGAGAGATTCAATAGGGGGAGCTACGGTGGAAGAGAGAGGAGCGCTAGCCCTGAGAGGGCGAATCCCGCGATCATGGATCTAATCGAAGAGATACGAGCCGATGTCAAAGCCATCAAAGAAAAGATAGGGGCCTGACATGTACAACGCATGAGGCGCGCTTTCCGCGCGTGTGAGACGCTGAAACCCGAAAATCAAGAATCAAGCATTTGCTTCATCGGAACTGACTTGGAAGGCACCTCTTCTATTCAAATGCGCGCGGATCCGTTGTGTTTCGCCGATCAGTCGGATTCGAAAATGCGTGATTCAGTTGGAGAAGGACGCGAAAAGTTCTGATTCACCATCTTGGCAGTGGAGTTGAACTCGTTTGTACCTGAATCCCGCCCGGTCCACCTCGCAATCTATGCAGATGAGGCAGCGAGAAATCTCAGCCCGGAGAACTCGCAGTGAAGCATCCCGAGGGACTCCTAGATTCTGACTAGGATATTGGCCGCTTCTGCGATGACAACTTAGTCGCTTGCTTCGACCACGGGGAAATGAGACCTTGATCTTTCTATTTCCTCGCAACGAATACTATCTGCTCCACCCGGAGCTTACCCCTCGGCTTGGATTTCCAGTCAGCATAGGGCACAATCTCTTTGAAGCCCGCTTCTTCGAGGTAGCGTTTGACGTCCCAGTAGGTGAGTAGTCGAACCCGCTCGAGGTCGTGAAAAATGTGCAGACCATCGGGAGCCTTGATGATCGCAGTTTCGTCCTCCCACAATTCCCCCTTTACGGGATCGAAGGTCCTTGCCTTACCCATTTCTATAATCCGGATACCAGGACCGCGGGTTTCTTCGACGTAGCTTCCCTTTTCAACGAGTTCCTTAACCCAGTGACTGCCCTTAGTGAACGGGTTGTAGATGTTGCACACTAGAACCCCACCGGGCGACAACAATCGATGAACGCCGGCGAGACCTCTCTTGACATCGTCATCGCTTGGCAAGAGGAAAAGTAAGTAGAGGGCAAGAACAGCGTCAAAGTGCTTGTCTCGCGGAAGCCTGGTAGCGTCTCCCTGGGCTAGACTCACAGAAACTCCCATCCTCTTGGCGAATGCCTTGGCAACTTCCACTCGTTCTGGGACTAGGTCATATCCCGTACATTCGTATCCGCGCTTTGCCAAGCTAACGATGTGACGCCCTCCGCCGCACGCTATGTCTGCTATCTTCTTGACGGGGCGGGTTGAATGGGTTCTGAGGACATGCTCGACGAAATCAAGTTCCTTCTTGGTGTCTTTTCCGATTCCGGCCTTCTGTACGACCAGACCATAGTAAGTTGCCCGGTGGGCGTAGCATTCCCTGGAGCGGCGTAGGACCGCTTCGCGATCTCCGCTGTTGCTCATTCTGATTCTAGCTCTCTTCTGAGATTACATAACACTCGGACTACGCATAAGTTTCATCGTGGAGTTATCCTGAGTGTAAGAAGCGAGGATGTCATCTACGATGGTGGCGCAGAGAAGTGGAGCCTCCATTCAGCATATTGGGTTCAAATCCCACCGAGGCAGACATAGATCTCTCAATATCGTCTCTTAGTTCCTAGGGCAACAGCCAGAGGCCTTGATGTTACAAGGATGGATGTACAGTCTGATAGAAGAGCCCTATGTCATATGAGCTTGGGTATATACCTGAGCCAGTGAAAGCCCCGCAAAACAGACCAGCGAAGTTGTTCCCCACCTTGACTAAGCAGGGATTCTCTGCGCTCACGGTGTTCCAGCTCCCGAGGCCTACTATCGGATTGTTGGCGTACCTTGTCCAAGTCCTGAGATCTTTTGAGTAAGCCAGTCCTAACCTCCAGTTGGCTCCGTCGAAACCTTGGTAGAACAGGTAGTAGATGTCAGTGACCTTGATGCCGTGTCCAGGATAAGCATGCACACAATCCCATTCTCCCGCCTCCCCCTTGGTGAAGACTGGACTAGAATCAATTGACCATGTCTTTCCATCTTGCGACTCAGCTAATCCACATCTAAACTCGGTATCTTCATACGCCCCGAAAATCATCTTGAAAGGCGTCTCTTTGCCCGGCTCGTAGAAGACAACTTCTGGATCTATCCTCCTAGAGTAGAACGATTCGGCGAGAACGTCCACCACCGGATTCCCAGAGTACTTCGTCCAACTGATTCCATCAAGTGACGTCGCCAAGCATCCTCTGTCACGCTCTCCATCGTAGGAATGGTAGTACATCCAGTATTCCTCCCCGACTTCGATCACATAGGGAGTCACCACACCAACCTTCTCTATTCCCGTCTTGGTTGTGTCCAGAGCAATGCCATGCTTGGTCCATTCGACTAGGTTCTTGCTCTTCGCCAATCCTATTCTGAGGTTCCTGCTATCGGACATGCCGTAGTAGCAATAGTAATCGCCATCGATTTCGACTACGTGAGGGTCAACTGCTTGGTGGCTATCCATTTCTCCTGGCGCACCTCTCGTGATGACTGGGGTGTTGAATACGCTCCAAGATGTAAGAAGAGGCAGAGGAGGAACGGCCCTCAATTCCTTGAGCTTTGCTTTGATACACTCAGACAAAAGGTCACGAATCACCCTTTACTCTACCCTTGAGCTCCTCGAAGAACTTGGACGCTTCCTTGTGTTCCGCAGCGTGCGTCATGTTGTAGCGCTTGCACAGCGTGACATAACGATCGATGAGAGACTCAAGTTCAGCATCCGCTATGGGTCCTCCTGCGTCGATCATGGCCCTGTAGGCACAGATGGAGGCCTTCTCTACCCTTGCACGGATCGTTTCGTCGTCTGCCAGCTTCAGCGCTTGATTGAAGTATTCGAGCGCCTTGCGGGCCATCTCTGGCCGTAATCCGACCTCCTCTGGTTTGGGGAAACAGTTGGGATGCACCCCGGATTGCTCCGCGTTGTCGTGCAGCATCTTGATGTAATCCAAGATCGGCTGAGCCGCGCTCTTGTAGTGCAGCCGCACGAACTCCACGATCGTTTCCTGATCATCGAGACGAGGGTTCCAGAGCATCTGCGCTATGAGGTAGTTCCGCAAATCAGAGAGCTCGCCGGAGGTTCCGTTTCCATTGGCCTGCATGAACACGCCCTTGGCTTTGTTGCTGAGGAAGTAGCGCACGTTCGGGCCGATGCTACGCAGGTTTGGGAAGGGCAGGTCATACGCGGTGAAGTTGGTGTTGTAGTTCCAGATCCATATGTCATCGCAGATCTTGCTCCATTCGTTCATGTCACTGCAGAACTCCCTGTTTCTTGGACAGTTAGGATCATCGATCGGATGCAGTGTGCAGCACTCGATGCTACAGAGCTGGATCTGCACATCATGTCGCGGACGAATGGTCTTGGGGGCTTTGCGCGTGTACCAATAGGCCAGCGTTCCCACTTTGACGTTCGGGTGTGCTGTTTCGACCAGTTCTGCGACCGCGTTGACGAAGGCGAGCTGGGCTCCCATTGGCGTACCTTCGCGTTCGTTGATCGCTTCGCATCTATCACAGTGGCAGTACCTGTCCGTATCCGCTTGACTGACGCTGACGTTCCTGACCCCCTGATGTTCATCTATGTAACGGATGGCGGATTCCGCGGCGATTTTGATCACCTCGGGGTTCGTCACACACAACTGAGGACCGGCCCCAGCCGCGTTCATATCACGCTTGCCATCCACCAAGGCGTAATACTCCGGGTGCCCCTTTCCGTACTCGCCGAAAGGAACCAACAAGTGAAATGAGTGACTGATGAGATCCTGGTTCGTTTTGCCTCCCAGTTCCTCGTTCGTGGTGACCGTGTTCACTCGCAATCGCGCCGCGAAGTCCGGATGTTCCGAGTTCTCCTTGTAGTAGCTCCAACGAAAGCCAAACGGAGGTTTGTAGGTGTACTCTTTGCACCGGATCTGTGCCTTAGAGGAATCTGGAATGTGCGTGTGGTCATGGGTCAGAAAGCGCACCCCCAATTCGTCTTCGAGGAACTGGTACACCCCATAGAGCGTACCTCGAGGTCTTCCTCCAACTACGGCTACGAGATCATCTCTCATAATCACGTGAAAACCCTCTTCGCCCAACTCAGAAGCGTCAATGGTGATGTTGCTGTTAGCTAACGCATTGCCCGCACCGATGAAGACGTGGTCGGAAGTTCCTTCATCAGCACTGCGCACAGGGAGAAGTATTCCTGTGGATTGCTCAAAAGAACGCTGGAATTCCCTTGCTGCATATTTCTCAGATGGAATAGCCTCCGAATCAACAATGATGTCCCAGTCTCGCATATCGGAGAACTTGAGAACTGACATGTAGCCCCTTCTACTAAGGCAGCTAGAGATTAATATGCTGTGTCTTCCTTCGCGTGCGTTGCCACAAAAACACAGATTCACCTGTCTAGATCGAGACTCCGACGCATTTGGCCCTAGGAATCGCCTAGTTAGCATCCACTGAGTCCAGTGGATAGAAGCACTTATCTGCCTCAGCGTCTTTGAGACAGCTTCCGATGGAGCTGAAGCATGTGGCGGGCAAGAAAAAGCGCCGCATTGTGCTCTATGCCTTGAGCACCTGTGCATGGTGCAAGAAGACTCGAAAGCTCCTTGAGAGCATCGGTGCGGACTACTATTTCACGTATGTCGACCTCCTTGAAGGCAAGGACAGGGAAGATGTAGAGGAGACAGTCGCGCGATGGAATCCGAATGGCTCCTTTCCCACAATTGTCATTGACGAACAGGAGGTCATAGCTGGATTCGACGAGGAGAAGATCAGAAAGGTGCTGGAATCATGAGTGCTAACGAGATCAGTCAAGCGAAGGTTGATACACTCTATGAACGATTGAAGAAGGAGGCGGAGTCCTCCGGCTATCACCTGAACCCGGATGTAGATTTCACGAAAGACCTGATGAAAGGCCTGCTCATCAACGAAGGGAGGTACGGCTATCGGGCCTGTCCTTGTCGTCTTGCTGCGGGCAACAGACAGGATGATCTTGATATCATATGTCCCTGTTACTACCGCGACGCTGATGTGACTGAGTACGGTGCCTGCTATTGCGCTCTCTACGTCTCAGGGGAGATAGTCCGGGGAGAGAAGGCCATCCATCCCATTCCAGAAAGACGACCTCCGCCAGCCAAGCGCAACAAGCCCGCTAGTCAGGCAGGCATCTCTTCTGGTCCATCTGGATTGTCCCGTCCAGTCTGGCGTTGTCGGGTCTGCGGTTACCTTTGCGCACGAGACGAGCCGCCTGAAGTGTGCCCCATATGTAAGGCTACGAAGGACCGGTTCGAGCGCTTCATCTAGCAAGCGATTCTCGTCTCGGACTACACAAGGATCAAAGATTGTCAAAGATCGTAAACGACCCCGGGTATCTTCGGGAACACCTGCGTCTCCCCCACGTGTTTAGCCCCTGACAACCAGCCGACCAATCTCTCGATCCCTATCCCCGCACCAGCGCAGGGCTTGAGCCGACCTTCTTTTGCCAGCTGCAACAGTGTTGAGTAGTTCTCCTTTCGGACCTTGTCTTTCTCCATCTTCTTGATGATCTTGAGGTACTCCCACTCCCTTCTCGCGCCTGAGAGCACCTCTCCGTGCTTCGGCAGGAACAAATCATAGTTGTCCCACTTGCCATCCTCTAAGTCATAGAACTCCCTCGGGAGGTTGGTGACCCACGCGGGTTCACTGAGCTCAAGTGCCAGTGACCTTTCCCAACCCTCTCCATATTTGCCCTCGAGTTCTTCCCTGTCAAACACCTTGAAAGGCCTGCTTGGGACGACTAGGCTCTCACCGGCTCGAAGAGAGATGAGTTCCTCCTTCATGCCACTCCTAAGACTCGTCACTAGCCCGCACAGCAGATCCTCCACCAGAGTCCGAATCTCTTGGGATGTGGCACCCCTGACCTCGAAGTCTAGCTGTGTGAACTCATAGACGTGGGCTCCGCTGTTTGCCCTCGCCCTCTTCTCCACCCTCATGTTGGGTGACAGCGTGAAGAGTCTGGGGTAGAGCAACGAACAGGCGACCAACTTGTGTACAATCATGCTAGAAGTGACCCTGATCGGTTCATCGTAGATCTCGAGCTCCAACCGCTTCTCGAGCGAAGCTCCAGGATCCGGCCACAAGGGGTCCGTTGACTTGGAGAGTATCACCGGCAGGAGCCACTCGAAACCCCTTCCAATGAGATCGCCAGTCAGATACCCGAGAACGTGAGTCATGACCCCACCGATGAGCTCCTTCCTCTGCGTTTCCTCATCAGTCAACTGATCTAGGGGCTTTGGAATGGATGCCTGATGTGAGCCGGCGATCTCCAGACTCCGCCCAACTCCGTTGCGTCCTGAAACAGGGGGAACCAAGGTTCAATTGGCGACCGGCCTTGCACGCAGAAGATAACAGTTTCCGCTATGATTCCGGCGGATTGCCAGCCGAGGACCGGGAAATTGCTTAATAGGTCGTCAAATTGCCGGTCAGAGTACATGGACAGCAAGGACTACGAGGTCATCGAAGCCCTCAGAAGCGACTCTCGGAAGTCGTTTGCCAAGCTCGCAGACGAATTGGGAATGCCAAGAGCTACTCTTCAGGATAGGGTCCGGAAGTTGATGAGGGATGGCGTGATCAGGCGGTTCACAATAGTTCCGGACTTCACGAAGCTGGGGAAGCAGATCACTGCCTTCGTCATGGTGTCGTTCACACCGGTGCCGGGACTATCCCAGAGGGAACTGGCCAAGCTCATAGCGGTCATAGAGAATGTGCAGGAGGTCTATCTGATCTCAGGTCAGTGGGACATACTGGTCAAGGTCAGGGCGGGCAAGGTGGAAGACATAGGAGGGCTGGTGATCGACAAGATCAGGGCTATCAGGGGAGTTGCGAGCACCGAGACCTGTGTCAGCTTTGAATGTGTCAGGGAGGAGTTCTGACAAGAGGTCGTGACTAAACCGTTCGCCTCTTGCCGAACATGCTGTGGGCACAAGGATCATGTGCAGGCTGCTATCGCACTACGAAGAATGCCAAGGCGGCGAACCCGAGCCCTCCGACAACTAGAAGAGCTAGGAAAACCTCGATACCCGTGCTGAGTAGTCCGAGCGAACCAACCGCTATTATGGCAGTCGCCATGAAGATCACGAAGGCCAAGACAGCTGCGAAAGTCCCTCTGATCTTTCTCCTTTGTTCCAACGCCCTAGCTGTCTTGAGAGCATCTTCCAGACCTCTTCTTTCCTCCGCTCGTCTTATCTCGGACACTTCATTCAATGCATGGTCCGCTGCCGCATAGGCGGCCTCGTCTTGTTTGGAGGACGCCCTGACCTTCAGAGCTTCTTGGATTATCTTGTCGCGTTTGTCGGCTTCCGCACTGGCATCCTGTGACGCGTCGGTTGTAGCTGGCAAAGGGAGCTTCGCTTTCCGGAATTTCGGCCGCTGTCCTTATAAGAGTAGTCAGAGATGACCAGCTTCCTAGCAACGGCCTCGCCAGCATCCGATAGAGTGTAGCAACATGAATGGAATGCTAGGGACGCGCGAGGTTCCAAGTCATTTCTTTCCGAGTCTTAGACCTCAATCACCCGGATTTCCATAGGAGCGAGCTTCACTTCCACTGGAGAACATGAAATCTATGGTGGGGGCGCCCAGACTTTCGCGACGAGATTCGAACTGGAGTCTCATGGGCTCTCGGCCGCTGTGGCTCCCAAGCCATGAAGCCTAGGCCAGGCTAGCCGACGCCCCCTGCCAAGCGTGTCTCTCCAACCGGTAAAAAGCTTGACGCTCCGCCTACCAGATGCTCTGTGACCTTTCGGTTTCCTTGGACGTGCCTGGAAGTTCTGGGAAGGAGGTCTTCATCCTCTGCACTGCCACTTCTGAAGCCTCCCTCAGTATTGACTGTACGTCTTGATCCCTGACCTCTGGCACGTAGTTGTATGAGTCGATTGTTCCGAACGACATCATGGCTTCCTCCAAGTTCTCGTTTATCTTGCCCAGCTCCAGTGATACTTCTGGCATGACACCCCTCAGTTGCTCTGTGAGTGGTCTGATCACACCTAGCTCGGGAGAGGACAGAATCTCCTTGGCCTCTATGGCCTCCTTGACGGTATCGAGCCGAAGCACCACCTTCTCCAGAGTGGTTATTGCCACCAGGATGGTCTTCGCGATCTTCTTGACCTGCACGATCTCGCTCGCGTAGACGGCGGCCCTGTCTCTATCCTTCTCCGCCTCGGCGCGGACGACCCTTTCGAAGAGTTGGTCCTTCTTGCTCACTAGCGCGTCGTAGCTCCTCTGCAACTTGTCTACGAGTATCCTCAGCTTGATGGACACCTCGCCCATCTTGACGCGCGGGTCAACGTGCTCCATTATGGGTTGGACGGGCTTCTGCTCCTTCTTACCAAACAGGAAGTTCAGTACCATTCTTGCTCCACTTACAGGGGCACACGTTCTTACTGGAAAAATTAGTCTATCAGTCTAAACCAAAAAACCAAATATACGAGATTAATGCAGGACGGACAATGGGCGCCAACGAACTCGAGGCCATTGCGGTACAGAAGGCGCAGCTCGCGGTCCGTCTAGATCAAGAAGGGAAGCGAGAGGAGGCCTTGAAGAAGTATGAGGAGGTAATAGTCCTCTTCACCAAGATCTATGAGATGGTCGGAAACGACTCGATAAAGAAGGCGTACTTGGAACTGATATCCCGATACAAGAGTCGGGCTGAAGAACTCAAGTCTGAGACGCCCATCAGGGTCTCGATCCACAGGGAGGAAGTCCCTATTTCCAGCCTCATGACAAAGCGCACGGGCGCGGTCAAGTGGGATGATGTGATAGGTCTTGACGACGCCAAGAGAGCGGTGAAGAACGCTGTGGTGTGGCCCTTCAGAAGACCCGACCTCTACAAGACCAGATGGAACAAGAACATCCTGCTCTTCGGCCCACCGGGATGCGGCAAGACACATCTGGCTGCAGCCGTTGCCTATGAAATCGAGGCTGACTTCTATGAGATCTCGCCGTCAACGTTGATGTCTCACCTGCTCGGAGAGTCCGAAAAGAACCTCGCGAGAGTATTCAGGGTTTCGAGGGAAATCGCCCGGAAAGGCAGGTCAGTGGTGCTCTTCATCGACGAGATTGAATCCATCATCGGGTCAAGGGAACTGGAGATCGGTGGAGAGGTCAGGGTGAAAAACCAACTGCTGACAGAGATGGGCGGACTGACTGAGAAGGAGAATCAGAGCCTTTTCTTGTACATCGTTGGTGCGACCAACAAACCCTGGTCGCTCGATGCACCCTTCATCAGGAGGTTTGATAAGAGGGTCTTCATCGGACCACCGGACCCCGAGTCGAGATTGCTCATTCTGAAGCTGCACTCGAGGGAGATGCCGGTATCGGCTGACATAGACTTCCAAGAGATCGCGAGCCTCACCGAAGGGTACTCAGGAGACGACGTAGCCAAGATGGTGACGGATGTGCACGACAGACTCCGCGACGAGTTGTTCGAACAAAGAGGAGGAGCCGGAGAGATCAGAGAAGCGAAAATGGCCGACTTCCTTTGGGCGATGTCCCGAAGGAGACCTTCAGTCAATCAGGATCTGGTGCAGAGATACCAGCGTTGGTTTGAGGAGCACGGAAGCATCTAGGTCGAGCCGTCTTCCTGCTCGAAGTCCTCTAGCACAATCTTACCCTTGTCGCTCAGCCCTTTGAGGGCTTTGGAGATCTCTTCCTTGCTCGCTCCCAGATCCCGAGCCGCTGCTTCTGGGGAGTACTTTCCACCCCTTTCGTTCAAGTACTTGAAGACGCGCTCCTCGAGTTGTGCGGTCTCCCGAGGTGCTTCCCTCTCCACCTCTACCGACGCGGCCTTCACCTCTTCCTTTAGCGGAATCTGGGGGAATTCCTTCGCTATGCGCTCAGCTGCTAGGGCCGAAGCCTCGGTCAGTATCTGACTGACCTCTTGACTCCTTGCCTCGGACAATTGTGGAACCTGCTCGGTCTGCTGCAGCTGGGTCGTTTCTATCATCTCGGACACCTGATCCCGTATCCTGTCCATCTCAGAGAGGTTCACGTCGCCGACCCCCGTGAACACGATCTTCACTTCTGACATCAATTCACCCGCAACTCTCAGGTCCTCGGTGACAGGCCCCAAGAGGGTGATCGTCTCAAGCCTCAGCTTCGCCTTTTCCAGCAGTATCTCCCCATAGTAGAGTTTCTGCGCAAGAGCCCTGTACTGGGCCACTGCGTCGGCGTAGTTGGAGGCTTTCCCGCGGTTGCCCTTCGCTTGAAACTCCACGAGGTCTTTGAATAACGACTCCGCCCTAGCTGTTACCCGGTAGCGCTGATTCTGGAGTCGCCGGAGGATGATGTCTAGACTCACTGAGGCCTCCTTGAGCGCCATCTCCTTCCTGTGTTGCTCATCAGCCGCCAATTCTTCCACCTGCCTTCCTGTCCGAAATGGCTCTTGTTTCCAACACGGTCACGCCTTGGTCGGTTCCGACCACCAAGAACCCATCCTTCGCAAAGAAGATCCCGGTCTCAATCACGCCCGGTATGACCCTCAACTCAGTCTCGGCGGCAGACAGCTCCTCTATTTCGCCAAGAGGGACATCAAGAACGTAGTTGCCGTTGTCAGTGACAAGTGGCCCTGCTTTCCCTGCGAGTACCCTGACCTTCGGCTCGACTGACAGAGTCCGCCTGATCTCTTCCGCAACATATGGCATCGAGAAAGGGAGAACTTCCACCGGTACGGCATGCTTCTCTCCCAGCTTCCGTACCTTCTTCTCATCTTCTATGACTATCACAACCTTGCTGGCGGAGGAGTAGAGGACCTTTTCCCTAGTTAACGCCGCTCCTCCGCCCTTCAGAAGATTACCTTCCGCATCGACCTCATCCGCACTGTCGACCACGATCTCAAGCCTCGGGTTCTCATACAGGGAAGATGTTCCCAACCCAAGTCTTGAACACTCCAGCTCCACTTGAGACGAGGAGGGGACCACCTTGACTTGCTGTCCTTCTGCCCGAGTTGCTTCTGAAAGTTCTTGCAGGAACATGCCCATTGTGGAACCTGAGCCCACGCCTAAGCGACCCTTTCCCTTGATCAAGGAGAGTGCTCTCAGAACCGCGGCCTTCCTTTTCAGAAGAACCCTATTTGGGATCACTTAGCCTCACCGGTCTCGTTCAATTCACCCAAAGCGTGGAATATCTGCTCTCTAACGCGCCTGAGTTCCACTAGGAATTCCTCGCTGGACATGTTGGCAACTGGCTGCGTTACACCTGTAGCTGTTTGTGGAACCGGGCCAACCGCCACGCCCGAAGCCTGAGGTGCCCGCAATGTGACTACAGTCTCATACTTCTGGCTGAAAGATCGCAATACAGGTCTTCTCTTTTCTAGATCTTCCAGTAGCAAGGCTATTTGCCTCTTGAGCAACGCCTTCTCAACCGCGCTGAGGAGCTTCGCCCCTTGACTCTTGAGTCGCATCTGATCCTCGGGAGCCACCTTGTCAGCCTCGGAGAGATCTGATAGGGTCAAGTCTACATGGCCGCGCATCTCTTCGAGTAGTTCTATCTCACGCATCAACCCGGTCTTGTGTGCTCCTCCGGCTCCTTGGGGCAAATGTCTCGTCTGTCTCGCCAGTGGAGGACGTGAGCTATTAATGGTTTAGGTCTGTTTTGTTACTGATACGTTCATTGCGCATCCGAGAATCGTCATGCGGACAGACTCGATGGGCGGCACCTCGACGTATCTCGCTAGTGGATCTCGACAATGTCTCCATCTCTTAGCTCGAACCCGCTTCCCACCCTGACAGACGCTGTGTGTTCAGAAGGTCTGTACACTACAGCATACTTCAACTCCATGGCCAACTCGCCGTGAATGGACTTCGCAAGATCCAGCACTGTATCTCCTTCGTGCAGCAGCACTGGATCTCCGGGCACTTCCTTCTCTCTCGGTTCCTTTGTCCAGACCCTTATCTTGCCGGTCACTCTCAGAATATCATGTAACAGAGCCTGCGGGTCATCTCCGACCTCAGACAAAGTTTTCGCCAAAGCTGGTATGGAATCGTCCAAGAGAAACACCTCTCCGAGGCTGGTACGAAGCTCGTCTGGCAACAAGACCCAGAACTTGATGATGAACGCATTCACGTTCAAGGAAGCGTCCAAGGAATAGATCGTGGAGAACTTGGAGATCTCGACAGTCACTCCTCCCAGCTCTGCACGCTTTATGTGATCCAGTGCACCCCTGCGGTCTACGAAATCCGACTGCCCCTTCACCTCCACGCCCTTTGTGGGGGATAGTGCCATCTTTGTTTCCGAGCCAGGGCACACGAAGTAGACGTCGAAGCGCTTCAGCGCATTCGCCACAGCGCCGCACTTACGCAGCTCCTCTTCGGAAGAAACAACAAAAAGCGCAATGTCGGCCTGCTTCACCAGATCCAAGTAGTCTGAGCTGGCAACAAGTGACAGGTTCATCGGTAGGAGTATTGTATTCACGCCACCCAACCTGATCGAATGTGGTTTGACAGCGTCCGAGTAGAAGCCGATGGAACTTGATCCCGACACTCTCGACAGGACCGCATGTCTGAACTCAATGCTGCCATACAGTAGCAGCAAGAGAAGCTCGTCCTTCCCCTTGGATATGGAAAGGGCTCTTTGCCGCCTGGCTTGTCTCCTCTTTACCCTATCTCTCTCCATCCCCTCCTCCAATCTCGTGATCTGCCTCTTCACGTTGACCTTGAGCTTCTCCGTTCCCTTGTGGTTCGGGATCATGGAGAGAAACAACCTGAGATTCTTCAACTTCTCTGGCTTCGTCTTCGACGCAACTACTTTCTTGTACTGAGCCACCGCATCAGGGTGGAGGTTGGTTACCACTTCAAGTGAACCGAACACCCCTTGACCTTATTTTCCTTTGCTCTGACCGTCGTGCCTCCCTCAAGCTGTCAGCGTAGTTGTATTGGAGCCCCGGACGGGCTTCGATCCCGTGACCTCTGCCTCTTCGTCTTGGGTACCAAGGCATTGCTCTACCAGGTTGCTCGCGGATTCTCGCTCTGAGCTACCGGAGCTCGGGGGGCTCTTGTTTCGGCGGAAATAAAAACGTTCGGCCCGTCACGTGAGGATGGCGAACTCCGGACTAGTACCTTGAGCCGAGCATCTCCTTGAGCGCGTTGATCCTAGGCGTGGAAGTCGGATCCACTCCGTTCAATAGTGCCAGATAGAGACTCGTCATGTCTAGCTTCGCTATGAAGGAAAGAGCCTCCGCTATCGCCGTTTGAGCGGCAACGCGCAGTTCCAGAACGACTTGCCCGTTTGATTCCAGTATCTGTTTTGAGGCGTCTATCTTCGACCTCAGCACATCCGACTCAAAGCGGGACCTGAGGAGAACAGCTGCTGACTTCCCCTCCGCTACGAATCGTTTGGCCTCGAGTTCGTTGTGGTCGAATTCTGGAAATGCGTTGGTGGACGCGAGCATCTTCGCGTTCTCATTGAGCTGTTGTTTGAACCGGAGAGCAACGCCACTCAGAATTCCGTGTCCATAGATCAACGGGAATTTCCCGAACAGCTTAGCAGCCAGCGACTTTGACTCGTTCTTGTCTGTGGGCACTTCAACCTTGACACTATCGAGAACGGCCTCTACGGATGCTATACTTTCCTGTAGTTCAACCATTCTCTCCGAGGACACGATCCCGTTCGTTTGCAGGAGTTTGACCAGCGGTACGAAAAGATAAGGCAGGGCAGACCTTGGCGCCAAGCCGGTGGGAACCCTCAAGTGCGGCACCCCGGATTCGGCGGACAGGTGCTCTATCTCCCCACCAGAGCTTATTGAGACCAGTCGGATCCCGCGTCTGATGGCTTCCTTTAGGCAACTGACTGACTCCTCGGTGTCGCCCGAATACGAAACCACGCACACCAAGGTGCTGGACGATACGTATCCTGGCAGTCGATAGTCTCTGATGACGTCGACCGGAACCGTGGCCTCATCGATGAACCAAGATCTGACCAGCTCCGGTCCCATGCCGGAGCCACCCATTCCACAGAAGACCACGTTCTCTAGCCCCTCCACGCGGGGTACTCTCATCTCTGTCGAGAGCTCTATTGCGCGCTTAATCATCGACGCGAACTGGAGGATCTTCCCATAGATGTCGCTGTGATCAAGCCTCGACAGATCAGTGAGCCAGTCCTCCTCTCCCATTTAGCATCCTCGGTGCGGAATCACTGGTAATATTCTTTAGCAGGGGTACCCTCCGAGAAACCCACCGCTTCAGCCAAGGTGGGGCAGAGGGGTTGTGGGTTCGAGATGTAGAACCCGGCAGCCGCATTGGCGAGCAAGAGCCTGTCGGTCGTTGCCAAGTGGGCCAGATGACCCACTATGTCACCGGCGTTCCAGGTATCACCGGCGCCCGTCATCCTCACGGGAGAGACCTGGAATGAAGGAACCGTGACCACATCGCTACGGGCGACGGACGTGGAGAAATCGGAAGTATGATAGTCAATGGCACAACCAAGCGTGTCGGAGAACTCCCTGAGGAAGTCCGGCGACGGGGCTTTGGACTTTGAGGGTGGAGTCATACCAAGGGACCTGGACAGCCTACTGAGTTCGTTCTCATTCAGGCTCAAGATGTCTACCAGACCTGGCTTGAACACCTGCTCGACTAGTGAGGGTATATCATTCGCTCGATACGAGGGATCGCTGATGTCGATGAATGTTAGGGATCCCCTGTTCTCCTTGGCTATCGCGAAGACCTTCTTCGCGATCTCCGTTCCCTCTTTCGTCTGAGCCCAGTTGAAGGTACATACCACGTCAGAACCTCGGATGAAAGACGCCACTTCCTCAGTGATGTCTTCTTGACTGAGTGCCAGAAGGCTGCCCGAGTCGTTTATCATGATGTTGGAGAACTTCCCCTCCTGGTCCGAGACCTCCAAGGCAGCCGTCATGGAGGCCGAGCCGCTGGGATCAACCATGGACAAGTCTATCGGAAGTCCATCGACGAAGAGTCTCAACAGGTGAAGCCCGATGGCGTCGGTTTTGGTGAACAAAGCCACCTGAACGCCGAGACGACCCAGAGCCACCGCCGTATTCACGGCGTTTCCGCCCTTTGCTATGTACTGTCTCGTACCCAGCACGTTGCCGCCTCCCTGACCCACTATTCTGTTGAAATCCCTCAGCAGGTCAGGATAGGGCCTCGAGTACTTGATGAAGTGGTCGACGAAATAGTCGGGGGACACGAACACCTTTCGGGAGGATATCCTCGACAGCACTTGGTCCGCGGAGATGCGTCCGCCCATTAGCAACTTCCGGTGCTGGGGTTGCGTCTGGTGTTTTATTATCTTTCCACTGGTCTGACTGAGACCTCTTTTCTGGTCTCTACTCTCTCCAGCTTGCCGTCCCTGATCCAGAATATCCTGTCACTGACATCGATCATTTTCAGGTCGTGAGTGGCGGTGATTATGGTCACACCCTTCTCCGAGTTGAGGTTCTTCAGCAGGGTTATGATGTCAAGCCCGGTGTGGAGGTCCAAGTTGCCTGTGGGCTCATCTGCCAGCACTATTACCGGGTTGTTCGCCAGAGCTCTGGCTATCGCAACTCTCTGCTGCTGGCCTCCGCTGAGTTCGGCGGGTTTGTGATCTAGCCTCTCACCCAGCCCCACCCTTTCGAGCAATTCCTTCGCACGCTGCAACCTTTCCTCTCTGCCGACACCAGCGAATATCATGGGGAGAGAGACATTCTCAAGGGCAGTGAGGACTGGTATCAGGTTGAACGTCTGGAATATGTAGCCGATCTTCCTAGCCCTCAACCAAGCGAGTTCGTAGGCGTCCAACTTGGCTATGTCCACTTCGTCTATGTACACCTTGCCTCTGGTGGGACGATCCAAACCACCGATCATGTTGAAGAAGGTGGTTTTTCCTGAGCCACTGGGTCCCATGATTGATAGGTACTCACCTCTTCGAATCTTGACGGACACCCCGTCAAGCGCTTTCACGGTTATTGGTCCCATCACGTAGTTTTTGGCTAGATCCTCCGTCTCCACTGTGTATTCGTACCTGAGAGCAGATGACATCTCTCTACACCTCGTACCGGAGGGCCTCCACTGGGTTCAGCTTCGATGCCATGTAGGCCGGCACCATGGAGGACAACAACGACAGAATGACGCTCAGAAGAACCGAGTATCCAATCAGGTCAATGGAACCAAAAGCTGCTTGGGTTACGACGCTGGAAATCAACGGTGATTGCGACTGAAGCGCGTAAATCGCGAACGCCACGCCCCAGCCTACGACACCTCCGATGACCCCGCCGATAGTTCCCATTATGCCACCCTCAATTAGGAAGAGTTCGAGGATGTGAAAGTCCTCCGCCCCTAGGGTCTTTATTGTCCCTATTTCCTTGTACCTCTCCGTGACGCTCATGAGCATGCTGTTTACGATTCCCACGCCACAGACGAGTAGCGCGATTATCGCCATCCACAGTTGGTACGAGGGCAGAGCCTGCGCACCTGCAGCCGGTCCGCTCAGCGCTATGACTATTCTGGAGATCGTCAGCAGGGCAGAAAGGAACGCTATGCCCAACACAATCGATACTATTGTTATTACGGCACGGGTGAACCTTCTCCTGATACTCTCGACGCTGAACGCTACTGCTTCCCCGATCGGGAAGACTATCGATCGCTCCTCCCTCTTCATGGTGTGCGAACAGCGAACGATGGTTTAGACGCATTAAAGCTTTGTCCTCCAGCGCGCATTTCACTGTGGAGAAGACAACTAGCCCTCTTAGGCAGAGCGGAAGGGTAGGACCGTCTAGGCGAGTCTTGGATCCATCTGTTTCGTCGGGCTCAGGTTAGGTTAAAATAGCCTCCAGCCGATATGACCCGCTCATGACGGTAGATCTGTTCTTTCAGACTATCGAGCCAATCATATTGATACTGGGACTTGTGTCGCTGGGCGTTGCATTGCTCCTAATGTGGAATAGGAGAAGGTCAAAGTAGGCGCCCCGGCAGTAAACGTGTGCTAGTCGACCAAGGCGATTGCTCCTGTCGGGCAACTGGTCACTGCTGCTTCACAGTCACAGTCTGTACCACAGCCGGACTCGCTGATCAGCTTGGACTTGTTTTCCTCATCGAGTGCAAACATCGTCGGACACAGGCTAACGCAAACCCCGCAGCCTATGCAGAGATCTCTATCGATTTTCGGCTTCAACTTTTGCTCGCGCCCATCGTGCAACTAGTCCATATTTGTCTTTTTCTCGTTGCGCGATGAGTCAAAGGTTTTAAATCTGGCGAGAGTTCACCTAGCGTTCTTAATGGAGCAGAGCTTGGCTGACAAGTACATCGCCCTCATATTGAGCAGCAAACCCGATCTGACCCGCGAGAAGCTGATGGAAATGCTCCAAGAGAAGATGAAGTCCGTCAAGGCCAGCGAGAGCTATCGGATGTTGTACTCCATATTCCTAGTGGCTCAGGAGCTCGGGGTGAAGTTGGAGCAGGCCTCGCTGGACCAGCCGTTGAAGATAGGCAAGTTGGTTGCAGGCATGAGGAACATAACTCTTACGGGGAGACTGATCGGGATTTCCGAAAGGGCTGTGTCCACCCAGACCGGCGAGGAGATCAACCTCTCAAGACTGTTCGTTGGCGACGAGACGGGATGGGGTATGGTGATCCTGTGGAGGGAGAAATCAGAACTGCCAAAGCTCCTCTCGCTAAAGGAAGGCGATGTAGTCCAAGTTCAAGGGGGGTACTCAAAAGAAGGAAGGTTGGGCGTGACTGAAGTTCACGTTGGGAACTTCGGTTCGGTCACAAAGGTGCAGAACTTCGGCCAGTTGCCCAGCAGACAGAGCTTCTTAGTTGGGCCGTCAAAGGTTCCGCAGAAACCCTCGCTTGTCAATGTGGCTGGGGCGATAAAGTGGGTCTCACCCTCCAAGCAGTTCTCTGGTTTCAGAGGACCTAACGAGATGAGGAGGATAACCATAGGAGATCAAGATGGCGAGCTCCAGGCAGCACTCTGGGGTAAGCCCTCGATGGCGGTGGACGAGGAAGACGTTGGGAGGCAGATCAACATAGTTGGGGCCAGAGTGCGCTTGGGCCCCGCAGGTGGCGTCGAGCTTTCCGTGGATGAGGGCAGTTCACTCGAGCTGGGGGAGGTAGTGAGCGAGCCAGAGGTAGAGTTGAGGGTATCCGAACTCCGAGAGGGGATCGTGCCCAGACTGGTGTGCAAGGTTGCGAGGGCGTTCGAGGAGGGAACCTTCTCTTCAACAGATCTTGCCGGAAGGAGATTCAAGGAGATAGCAATCTACGATGAAACTGGTATGACCAGCCTTACCGTCTGGAGTGAAGCGATCGACTCTCTGCCCGAACTGGCGCCGGGAGACGTGGTCGAGATATCTGGAGTCCGCGTGAAGGGGGCAGGCAGGTCGGCGCAACTAAGTTTAGGAACATACGGCAGGCTCAGGAAGAGGAACTCGGCAAGGGAGAGCCTTGAGAAACTGGGTGAGCCGTCAGTAGGGCCAACTCAGGTGAAGGACATCCAAGACGGCACGAGGAACATATGGGTTGGGGGCATGGTACTTTCTAACGTTCACGTCCAAGAGATCACCGCGAGAGACGGAAACATAATATCAAGAGCAGAGTTCAACCTAGCCGACGACACGGGCCTCATCAGAGCCGTCGCTTGGAGAGATGACGTTGAGAAGGTGAAGGACTTGGACAGAAACAAACCAATATTGCTCAAGTGGGTCGACGTTAAGAGGGATAACTTGTCAGGGGATCTGCTGCTACTGATATCCAAGAAGGCCGAGGTCGAGCAAAGGTGACGATGAGGTGTTAGAAGATCGGGGAGACAATGAGAAAGTCTTCACGGTCAAGGTCGGTCAGAAGAAAGTCTGGGCCTACGTTACCGCCTGCGTCACATACTTCAACAGGGGAGGAAAGAGACTGGTGATTAGGGCGAGAGGGGAGAGCATTCCCACGGCTGTTGACACCGCGAACGCCCTGAAAAGGTCATTCTACAAGGACTTGGTCTTTGAGAGGATCTCATTGGTGGAGGATCAGGTCGGAGATGAGAGGGGAGTGCGAACCGTCAGCGTAATAGAGATACCTCTGTCACTCGAACCCACCCCAAAAGAAGAGACTTGACCCACTAAGCTGCCGGGAATAGGTAAAGGGCCAACACACTCAGGACCATGAAGAGGACGGCTCCAACTATTATCACCTCGGGCTTCAACTTGAGCCCCCCGGTCTCTTCGTCAAGATTCATCATCAAACCCAGCCCGGTCGGCGGCAATCTGGATTTGCGCTTGGAGCTTTTCTTCTTTTTTGACATCTTCAACTCGACCGGGCGTCCGGTTATTTAAGCGTGAAGGGGAGAAACTTAATCAACGTCGCGACATCCAACTGTTAGCGCTTGCCCAGCAACTCTGAGATACCAGCAGCCGATGTCGTGAACAGGGTTCTCTCAGAGGGGCTGTTCATTAGCAGGGACGCGCTCAATCTCCTGAGGAAGTCGGCGGCGAGGGATGTCTATGAGAAAGCCGTTGTCAGCGCAATCCAAATGGCTAGACAAGAGAAGGCGACTGCGATTGAGGTCAGGCACGTGATGGCAGCGATCTCAGTGTCAAAGGGAGAGGTCGTGGAGCTTGGAGCTAGGGTGAGGGCAACCTTAGGAAAGGAGATCGATCCCGAAGTGGAGCTGATGTACAGTCCCAGCGACACAATGCCCGTGTCTGATTCGGTGAGCTCAAGAGTCGACTATTTCCGGAGCCGCTTCAGACGACTCGAGCGAATCCTGATGAGCAGGCCCGACTTCAGCAACCCTGTACCAGTGGGCGAGATAGCAAAGGCCAGCGCGCAGGCACCGTTCAAAACCATCGCCATGATACTCAAGAAGGATAGCAGGAGACTGGAGGTTGAAGATCCCAGTGACTCTGCTACCCTGTACATGCCGAAGAACCCAGACCCTGAGCTTGAGGAGAAGCTCTCCTACCTAGTTGTTGACATGGTGGTTGGCCTAGAGTTGAGGAAATTCCAAGGTGCAGTGTTCGTCAATGATGTCGTGCTGCCTGATGTACCCGACACCCCGGCCAAGAAAACCAAGGATCCGATCGTAACCCTGCTGCTGTCGGATTTGCATGTTGGCAGCCAGTACTATCTAGAGAAGGAGTTCGCCACACTTGCGGAGTGGCTTTCCGGCGCTAGGGGCACTGCCTCTTCTCAGGGGATTGCTAACGCCGTGAAATACGTCATCATCGCTGGGGACATAGTGGATGGCGTCTTCGTCTATCCCAGACAGGAACATGAATTGAAGATAGTGAGCTTGGAGAAACAGTACGAGGAGGCTGTCAAGGCGCTCTCCAGACTACCAGAGTACGTTCACCTCATCATTGGGCCAGGGAATCACGATGTGGTTCGAGACGCAATTCCTCAGCCACCCATACCGAAAGAGTTGCTGGGTGACCTTGTCACGGAGAGGGGAAACGCGACCATTGTGGGCAACCCAGCTCAAGTGTCACTGCATCAGATCAAGTTCCTGATCTACCACGGGCAGAGTCTAGAGGACATTGTGGCTTCTGTTCCCGGAATAGAGTATTCCCGGCCTCACGATGGAATGAGGTTTCTCCTGAGGGCCAGGCATCTGGCCCCGATCTACGGCGGTAACACTCAGATCTGCACCGAGGGCGAGGATGATCTGACGATTCCCTTCAAGCCAGAGGTGTTCCACGCTGGGCACCTTCACGTCGCTGGAATCACCAGCTACAGAGGCACACAGATAGTGAACAGCGGGACTTGGCAGGGCAAGACACCCTACCAGTTGAACCTGGGAATCGAACCCACAACCGCGTCACTAGGTGTGCACTTCATGAAAGACGGGATCTCCAAGCTCATGTATCTCAAAGACTTGATCTGAACCCTTTGCTCAACCATCTCAGCCTTGGATTGAGAGGAGCCATGCTGAGAGGGCAGTCGACACCGGCACAGTGAAGTTGTCGTCAATAGGGATGGGGAGCCGCTCCACGATCATCCCAACAACTATCGGTATCAGCAGCGATGTATTGCCAGTCAACATTAGGATGACCAGAGCCGAGGAAAGCATTCCGATCAAGGATCCACACCAACCCTTCCTAACGCTGAAACTCCTAGCTTCTTCTCCCAGTCTCTCCCTTGCCAGGCCGGCGATGCCGTCACCGAATGTCAAGTTGACGATTGCCGCAAGGGCGACCTCCGTTTTGAACAGGCTGAGAACCAGAGATATGGTCGTCATTCCCAGTATCGCTTCCCAGAAGGGCCTTCTGGACGTTTCCTCTGGGCTGCCAAAGAAAGCCAGAGCGGTTGACAGCCACAGTTGTCTCCTTACAATTCCCCACCTGCACTCCTCATAGACCAGATAGGTGCCCAACAGCGACAGCGCCAGGAAGGGTAGCTCTGAGGGGAGTAATATCACACCCAAGACCAGAGCCGATCCGCCCACCAAGTGCAGGAACTTCCTGCCAGCCCCGAGTGTGCCTCCTGGTGACTTCAGACTTGCTCTGAGAGTCAAGAACACCAGCAGGACCAGAAGGACAGCTACTATGGATAGGATCAGGGTCGCCGTTCTCAATGCTCCGAAGTGCCAGCAAATGAAGAGTGACCCGAACAGAAATGAGAACACTGCCAAGTCGTAGACCGTGAATCCGCTCTTCTGGGTCTGATTGTTCATCATCGGTCCCTTTGAAAGAAGGGATACCTTAGCAGGGCGGCGACGCAGCCAAGTGATTTCAGTTTCGCACCGCCCTCATGCCTAGGGCTTATGAAAGTGATATCGCCGGAGGACTTCTGCACCGCCTTCAGCACCGACTCAAGGTTGCTGGGATCAACGTTGCCTTCTTGCAGGACCGATTCCAGCACGAGTAGGTGTGATACTGCTCCCGAAGTGGAAGCTTGTGACACTTCATTGAGACCGAGCGCGACTGCCCCGGGCTCCTGAGCCAGACGCTTCAGAACCTCCTCGATCAAGAGCGACTCCTGAGAGAAGCGAAGATCCTTCAGGAACTTGGCCAGAACGCCGCTCTTTATCGACTCCAGCACGCCCGACATGGTGCCGCTCGTGGATGTTCCCACCTGCACCACCCTTGGCCTTAGTTCTCTGTGTTTATCCTCAAGATAGGACATGAATTCCTCCTTGGCAAATCCTGGACCCACGAGGGCAACCGGCCCGCCAGCCCTGCTTGAGAGTTCCTCAAGCAGCGACGCGACGTGTTTGTAGAATTCGATGGTGTCCTTCCGTCTCTCGTCGGGGTTCTCCTTCCCCGATATGTTGTCCCGGATCTCCTGCGCTTCGACCAGTCCAGCGTCCGCGAAAATCCCGATTGCCGCATTACCGTACTCGATCGCAGCTATCACCGCTCTGTTGGTGGAACTGCGGCTCCGCTTCAGGAGTTCCCACGCGATGAAATCCGCGGAACTCTTGAGTATCGTCACGTGCTTGCCCGGCTCCAGAGAGACCGTGTGCGAGCGACCTTTGACACCCTCGACATCCTCAGGAGCGAGCTCGATGGTGCCGGTGAGGTTAAGCTTCGCTGAGGGCAGGTCCAAGGTCTTCTTCAACACCACAATCCTGACTGTGATCGGCTTCCTGACCTTCTCTGCCTTGTCCTCTGAGCCAACTCGGAGAACTCTGAAGGTCCTTGTCACCACCCTGTCCCCGGGTTGGATGAAATTGTACAGCAACCAGAGGTCCTCGGGGCCCGTTGGGACGGCCGATAGCGTGCCGTCTTGTCTGTCGGACTTAAGAATTCTCAAGACGAATATGACTCGCCCCGTCCATTATTAATCTGCCTTAGGCTTGGCGCGAATGGTGGGCCGGGTGAGACTTGAACTCACGACCCCCACCTATCTCAGATATCTTGTAAGGGTGGTATCCTAACCAGACTAGACGACCGGCCCTGACGATCGACCACCCTCTATCAGATTTATTTCTTTGGTGATGGTGGACCCCAAGGTTCACGATTTGAAACCGCACCGACACTCCACACGCCATCCAGAATCCTATTCGCCAACGCGGGAGGTTCGCCTTAGCGCTGCTCTCTCCCGAGCCTAGCGAGTTCGGCGATTCGAGCATTTCGGAGCCCCTACGAGCTCCTATCGTGCTCTACCACCGCCCAGCGATTCGAATCCTTTCAACGGACAGGAGGAGCAAGGCAACGATCCCGCTTCGCTATCCTCAGGTTACGAGCCCCGCATACCGCCGGTTTCGGGATAGGGCACGGCGAGCGCCCAGCCCCCCACCACCACCACTCGTAACAAACGCTTGCACGTTCTTAAGCATGAGCTGCACACAGCACAACCACACCGAAAGGAGACCCGCCAATAAACCGCCGTGGCTCGTGAACTCAAACGCTGAGCGGGTGGCCCTTAAAAGACAAGTTGGCTCTCAGGGTGTGATGAGAGCACAGCTGCACTGCGTCGCGATATGCGGGCTCTGCCTTTCTCTTGCACTCTCCGCTGGACTCGCGAGGACAGCTGCAGTGCCTGATGAGTACAATTTCTCTCAGAGGATGTACAGTTTCAGCGACATAATACAGGGTGTGCTAGAAAGCGTACAGACCATGATCGTGAGTATGGCCAAGTCCGTGCTGTCGGCCACTATGACAATCATGGCAGCAGTCTACGCCCCGATGGTCGTGCTCGGCGTCCTGTTGTACACCACCAAGTTCAACAGGTACAGGGGAAGAGACCTGATATTCGGCGCTCTTCTCTTGGCTTTCTTCTGTGAGTTCATAATGCCCTCCCTTTTGGCTTGAAAGGGATTTATCTGGCGCCAGCGACCAGACATCGATGAGCAAGGGCAGCAACGTAAAGAAGGTAAGAGCCTTCCAGATCCTCGACTCGAGGAGCAACCCCACAGTGGAAGCTGAAGTTGAACTGGAAGACGGCAGTTCAGGAAGGGCCTCGGTCCCGTCCGGAGCCTCAACCGGAAAGTTCGAGGCTATCGAACTCAGGGACAGGGATTCGAAGGCCTACTTGGGCATGGGGGTCCAGGGGGCCGTCAGGTCAGTGAACGAGATCATTGCCCCCACCCTTGTCGGTTGGGATGCGCTGGCCCAAGAGAAAATCGACCGACGGATGTTGGAGCTGGACGGAACCCCTCAGAAGAGCAAGCTCGGAGGGAATGCAATACTCTCCGTTTCGATTGCGACCTGCAAGGCAGCAGCTGAACACTTGGGCTTGCCGTTGTTCCGTTACTTGGGCAAGGGTGAGAGTCGTTGTGTGCTTCCGGTTCCGATGATGAACGTCATAAACGGGGGCAAGCACGCGGGCAACGCACTACAAATACAGGAGTTCATGGTAATCCCCGCGGGATTCAGATCCTATCCTGACGCACTGAGAGCAGGTGTCGAAACTTACCACACACTCAAGAAACTGCTGTCGAGCAAGTACGGGCGCACGGCCATCAACGTCGGGGATGAGGGAGGGTTCGCACCGCCACTCACTCAGACCAGCGAGGCTCTGGACGTGCTCGTGCGCGCAATTGAGGAGGCAGGGTACTCCAGCGCGAACCAGATCCGTCTGGGCCTTGATTGCGCGGCCTCGTCGTTCTTCGACGAGAACACCGGAAGGTACAACATGGACGGGAAGGAACTGTCGGGAGGAGAACTGGTCGACTATCTGTCCCAGATAGTGCAGAAGTACCGGCTGGCCTCCGTTGAAGATCCTGTCGCTGAGGACGACCTAGATAGCTTCGTTGAGTTCACCCGCAAGTGTTCGAACATACAAGTGGTGGGTGACGATGTTTTCGTGACGAACAAGGATAGGCTGGAGGCCGGGGTCAGGAAAGGGATAGCCAACGCCTTGCTGTTCAAAGTCAACCAGATAGGCACGCTAACTGAGGCCTTCGAGACGATGGATTTGGCGTTCCGCAACAAGTACAGAGTCGTGGTGAGTCACAGGTCTGGAGAAACAGAGGACAACTACATAGCGGATATCGCTGTCGGCAAGGTTGCTGGCCAGATCAAGACAGGAGCACCAGCTAGGGGAGAAAGAACGGCCAAGTATAACAGACTGCTCAGGATATTCTACGAATGCGAGGACAGCGCAACCTACCCGGGAACCGAACTCTTCAAAGGCTGAGCTAGCCTGCTCTTGAAGAACAGCTTCGTTCCTCCGCCAGAGAACTGCTCGTCGTGACGTACCCTGAAGAGCACGGGTAGGCTGGAGCAGACCTTCCCCACCGCTAGACAGCATAGCTCAGGGAGTCCCCTCACGAAGGACGTGAGCGACTCACTGTCGACCTGCGTTACTCGGGCCAGGAACCCGAGGTCACTGTCGTTCGAGTAGTTGAACAGGAAGACCGAGTCCGCCTGCCTGTACACGAAGTTCGAGAGGCTGCTGGGCTCGTTCGTGATGAACAGTAGAGATATGCCCAAGTGACGCATCCTAGTGACGAGGTCCTCCCAGAACGGCATACCTTGGTAGATGTGTGCCTCTTCGGCGAAGAGGAAGATCGGATCCAGTCTCCCCCGCTCCATGGCCTGGATTATGTTCTTCATGATGAGTTCTATCACCAGCTTCTTGAAAATGGTGGGCAGACCTCTCAAAAACACCGAGAGACAGCGACCGCCAGACTTCTGAAGCTCGGAGATCACCTCCACGTCTGCAGGCTGGTCGTTAATGATGCGCGACGCGGCTATTACCTCAAGACGACGTGTTAGCGCGTCCTTCACGTAGTCGTTCATCCTCGAGAACAGTATCTCCTTTCTCAGACCCTCAAACGAGAGCCTGCCCGAAGCCTCAAGCCTGTCCCAAACCCTCGATATCTCAAGTATGGAGGTCTGCGGGAGTTCCATCAAGTCCTCGAGCAGGGAAATGAAGACCGACTTCGGTATCATGCGGAGTTCGAAAGTAAGGTTCTTTCCGGGGTCCAGTTGGATGAACCTCCTATCGTGAGAAAGCGGCATGTATTCGTTGTTGATGTCCAAGACGACACATCTCCCACCGTTTTCTACCAGACCCCTTATCACGGACTTGGCAAGCGTGGATTTCCCGGCGCCCTTTCTGCCCAAGATCAGAGTGAGAGCCCCATCCAAATCAGTGAGGTCGATGAGCAGTTCCGAGCCGTCGTCAAGCAGGAGTCCAACCGGGAATGGAATCATTTGCTCTTCGTCGACGACGCGCCTGATCTCACGGAGAGTCGTGCGCACTATGGTCGAGCCCATCCGCGCTGGAGCCCACAGCGCGTTCCCGGTGAGTGAAGAGTTCGTGAGTGAACCTCTGACCTTGCATCTCAGTACCTTGGAATCCATGATCTCCCCACGGACCTGTTCAAACAGCTCGTCCGATTGAGACTCGACGAGTATGTCGGAGGCGCGGGCCATCCTGATGATCTCTTCCAGTTCGCCAGGAACCTTCAGGTATGAGATGTGCACCACCTGAAGAACGAGCGACCTGTCCTCTGACCCGTCCTTGAGCGCTAAGAAGTCCCCGACTTGGGATTTCCCCGCGGGCAACTCGAGTATCTCGTAATCCTCACTCGCTTTCGAAAGGAGGTAGAGCATGATTCATCCCCACATCGAACCCAAAAGCAGTTTTCTTCCGTCTAGCGGATCGAGCAACCTGACCCCGTGCTTCCTCATGATCACGATCCTCGCGGACAGCACCTCTGCTGGCAGTATCTTCGAGAATATGTGGGCGAGTTTCAGCGAGTCCGGGTACCCGACATCCAGTGCGTCGCTACGCGAAAGGGATGAGAATGCCGACGGTATGTCGTCAGGTTGATGTGACCACACTCTGCCGTTCAACACGAACCCTCCGCTCGAGAGTCTGACCAAGCAGGAGTTGAACGGCCGCTTGATCATGACGAACGGCCCGCTCGGAAACCCGAAACTCCTGTCCTCCTTGTCTTGTGGGGGAACCGTCTTGCTCAGGCCGATCACCTTGGTTTTCCTGGGCACGTGGTAGGACACGTCTTCGGGGAGGGCCACCCCATCAAGAAGGACGATTCCATCCCTTACGAGATCAACGGCAAGACTCTGGGCGAATGCTTCGAGCGCGAACAGTATGGAACCTTGGTTGGTTGGTGACTTCGCCACGAGCGGACCTATCTTCGTGACATGCACATCTCCTGCGATCGACTTGGTGACTATTGCAGCGCGAGCGGCTTCGTAACTGAATCCGCCCCCGTACCCAAGCTGGACATTGGAGCAGTCCACCGCAGCGACTGGAGCTTTGTCGCCAGCAGTCTCGAGCGGGTATATGTCGTACGTTTCGGGTCCATCGTTTGTGATTTGTTCCTGTAGTTCACCGACGTGAAACTTCTCTCCTCCGAGCGCGTCGTTGACGAATGGTAAGTTTATTATACGCTCGGACAGAAGTATCTCAACCTGGGTGTGGCGGGCCATTCCTCTTCATCCCCCGTAATGTGAGGCTCCCCCGAGCCTCACAACCCGCTACATCCATCCTACTTCACATCACCTGGAGGAGAGATCATAGGCGAAGTCTCCAAGATTCCCCTGTCCGTTATCTTGTACACTCCTTTGGCAGCCCTCTCCACTTCTCCCTGCTTTGTCAGCTTCGTGAGGTTGTTGTTGATCGTCTTCTCAGCAATCCCGGTGGCTACTGCGATCTCCTTGACGGACAAGGTAGGTGTCGGTCGCGCGCTCAACTCGCTAGCAACCCGGGCGGCAACGAGGGCCTTTCTTATCCCCTCGATCGCATCGGCGGGCTTCTTGACGAATATGATGTCGGCGCCGCTTATCTTGACGTCACTCCCGATCATGTCAGCCAGTTCTGATGCTGATGGAATTCGTAGGAAGATCTTGCTCCCTATTGAGAACGCAGGAATGGAGTCCGACAGGAACTTCTGAACTGCCTTCACGACCTCTGTTGTCTCGCCTGAGAACTTGGACGAGACGACGTTCTCGCCGCTCTTAACTTCAATGAATACTTCCAGATCTTCTGCTTTCATTGTTGTACCACTCCTTTCAGATGCCTGACCAGCTCCGTGGCCATAGTTCTGCCTTTCTCCGTGAGCAGGTACTCGCCCGAGGGAGTACGCAACACGATCCCCTCCCTTCTCATCTCTGTAAGTCGTGCGGGATAGCCGGCGGCCACGATACCGCTCAGGCTGAGCTGGACCCCTATGTCACCACTCTTGAGACCCTTGTCCTCGGCGGGAAGCAGCAGCAACTCTATCGCCTCCTTGTCGGTGACAGAACTGTCCATCACCTTGAGTATGGGAGAGCCCTTCTCGTCGAACCGCATTATGCCCTTGATGTCTACTTGCTCTTCACCCATCGAGGCACTTTCCACCGCCTCGTCTATCCGGTTGAGGAGCTTCGGCACGCCTTCTAGGAGTTGACTGATTTCGTCCATGTTGGTGGCCTCCAGTTGCACCACCGCTCTCCTTCTTCGAATGGAAACGCGGATCGTAGGCATTTCGTTACGTTACGTAACAAAACGTATGTATTTAAGCGTTTCTACCCCTCTTTCCCCGCCTCCCTGTTCGGTCTGGACACGTTTGAGGCCGACCCAGTCTGACAGCCCGTAGGGTTCCACTCAGATGACGAAGTGTTCGTTACCAAGGTGGTGGCAAATGAGGCAATAAGTCACAGGCAATGGGGCTTCCATGGACCGAGAGAGATCGCAGAGAGTTGTGTGACTATCAAGCATGTTGCCCAATCGAGCTTCCAACATCACCTGCAATTGACAACGTACTATGGCATGCTCCAGAACAGCATGACCCTCACATCTACATGTTGCTGATTCGTCCACGACCTAGACCTGCTACCGACTCTGGACCGGATCCATGAGTAGTGGAAGACCATCGCATCAACATTCAAAGACGCGCAACACATTGAATCTATCTAACTTGAAGTCACAGTCGTCTCAGAACACGACGAATAGCATCTAGAAAGAATACTGTAGTGAGGTGTGCACCAAAAACTTAAGAGTATGCGGATGCTTTTGACCGAGGAGCGAGGTAGGGTAGCCAGGTCTAACCCGCGGGGCTCATAACCCCGAGATCGGACGTTCGAAAACGATGAACAGTCGTCGGATATCGTCCCCTCGCTACTTCAACCATCTTATCTTGACGACTAGTCCAAGACATTCACCAGCGCCTCGGCCATGCGTTGATCTCCATTTGGATTCGCTCGCGTTGATTGGACATTGGCCGGACCTAGTGAAGTCCGTTCAGTGAGAGAAGACTCTCGTGAAGCGATGGGAACAGCCGCCGTAGTCTGTGTTCGCCGCCCAACGACCGTCTCTTGAGGCATATCATTGAATCGCTCATCAGGGAATTCTGCCGAGCCTACGCGAGGAATCCTTCTTGACTCCTCACCGAGGTTCGCAGACACAAGATACGTGAATCTACCAGAATGTGCCAGAGGACAGGGTGAAACTGAATCGCTGGCGACAGCGTTGTTCCTGCCAAGCTATCGTGCGGGGTAACCCATCCACACGTAGATATCCTCGCCTTCCACCCTTACTTCGTATGGCTCCAGTCGCTCCAAGTCACGCCAAAGATCATAACCGATGACCCTAGTAGTCAATCCCTCGTTCCTTGTGCGGTCAACCAACTTGTCAAGAAACTCTTTGGTGCGTTTGAAATCGTTCGCGGTAGTCTCCACAATCACTTTCTTCGCACGATCAGTCTCCAGCTGACAGAACAGACTTACGTCTGCGAACACCGTGACATTCCTCGCCCCTTTGGCCAGTGCCTGCCTGACCCGTTCGTCGGTCTTTGACCTCTCGGCAAGTCTTCCCTGCTGCTCAGTGTAAGTTCTCTCAGTGGTCGAAAAATCCTTCTTGTAGTCCTCCTCAGCCGAGGCCTCATCCTTGTGTAACTCCAAGTTCAGGTCGTATACTTTCGTGTCACCAATCAACGCCAGATCGAGTAGCTGCTCCGCCAGTCTCGGCACTTCGCTCCGATCGCCGGTATAGATTCTTACGTCGAACCCCACATCCTCTTCTCTATCCCTACAAGAGACCCATATTTCGCACTCCTTCGTGGTATCCTTCCACATTTCGTCTATGTATTTCTTGGTCTTGAGTCTGACCCTGTTGGGTCTGTCAAAGGGCTCCCAAATCCCCGGTGAAGGCATCATACTATCTTCCCACTCAATCACTTATATCACCAACTCATCGGTCCTCCGTCATTTCCTTGAACACCCTCCTGTGAGAGGGCTTGTAGCTACCGATCTCTTCAATGAAGCGACGGTGCTCACCTGCTGGGATCGAGAAGTTGTGACGCACTTCGATTCTCTTTCCTCGTTTCCTCTCGTCGGTATATATCTCGTTAGGATGAAAGCCCAAGTCCTCTAGGACTTGCTTCATTTCTTCCAGTCCCTCTTTGTGTTTTGAGTATATCCTGATCTCGAACTGGTTACCACACCTGCTGATCGTCCCATCACCAGAGAAGAAGCCCGTTAGATACGCCCGTTTCCCGGCATCGTCCAAATGCTCTCTAGGCACATGAAATTCAAACGGTCCAGTCTTGATGCCGAAGTCATTCAAATCATAGAACACCCCTTTACTATTGACGTACGCCTCCATGAGATCCCTATTGGGATACTTGTAGCGATGTGGCGCCTGACCGTACACCGCATCAAACAGGCCTCCGAACAGGTCGATCAGTTCTCTGTTGGTAGATGCAAAGCTGGTCTTGTATTGGGAAGAGTAACTGTCCTTCTTCTGGTCGTACCTATAATAGAAGTGGCTCCCGCCGTCGGACGCTATCAAGCCCCCCATCATGGCCTTTTGGGGAGAAAGCATCTCTCTCGTGCCCTTATCTGATACCTCCAACCACGTTCCGCGGCTCAATGGGAACACTGCCCTATCCGGGTCGACCCTCCCACTTCTGAAGCTTCCGACAACCATTCCGCCCTTGGACAACTCATATTCTCCGCTGGCAGTCTCTCTGACCTCATACTCGCCGAACTGCTTCACCCCCTCGGCCATGCACTCTCCACCCTTCTCGCCCGACCAAGCCGGGGCTCCTTGGCCGAACCTCTCCCTGTACTGCTCCTTGGCGTAACCACTACCCATGCCTCTCTTCACTCAGTGTTCTCTTCAGATCCAACAGATTGTGATGCGCAAGCGTCCTGACGTACTCGTCGTAGTCCGATTGGAGGTCCAACAGCTCAGTCGGCGTCCTTCCTCTGCATGCCTCGCAATCACACTTCTCAGGGCTGATCTCCGGGTCAACTATGTGATACAGTTTGCCACCCCTGAAGATGTGGGCACGGTTCGCCTCGATGAACCAAGACAAGTTCGAGTAGCTGGCTTTGACACGTCTGACGGGATAGGCCAGACCGTAGAAGAGGAGTTCTGCATCCGGGCGGCTCCTGTCAAAGACGTAGCGGGCGCTCATCACGGCTCCGTCAAGGAGGGTCTGCTTGAACAGTTCCCTCGAGGGCAAGGCGAAGGAAACATACCCCATTTCAATCTGCTTACGGAGAGCCCAGACGTACTGCTGGGCAATTGCGCCCTTGACTAGGCCGACCACAGGAATGTCTAGTTCTAGGAAGTCATTGGCGAGAGTGGCCAGCCGTATTGTCTGGGACCAAGACTGGTACAGGGGCATGTCGACATAGGTGTAGTTATCGGGAACCATCGTGACATCAGGCCTGAGATCCTTAATCAGCTGGAAGTATTGATCCCTGTCGAGCTTGTCAATGAGTTCATCCGGCATCACTGTGGACAGCATTATCCTCCCACTGAATCCCAAGTAGTCATGAAGGCCTGAACGTGAGGCCTCTGATAGCCTGTCCTTGTTGACCAGAAGCTGCCAAAGCGGGGCGAAGACTGCTTCGAACTCAACACCATGTCTCCAGAACCAAGACCGCTCGTCAGCAAGATCTACTTCAGGTACCAGCTTCGGGAAGCCCACTCTGGGTGCAACCTTGTTTCTAACCTCGGGGAACGGCTCTGGAGCGACTCGGGCCTTGCCGCCAATCGGACACAATGGTCGCAGAATGCAGGTGGACTCTGGATAGGTTATGCCCGTGTATGATCTTCCTCGGATACACTCAGCGATCATACATATCCGGGTTATGCAGCCCGGGCAGGGGTCGTGGAAGTACGGGCAGTCGTCGCAGTAGGCCTTACACTGCCCTCGCCTTTTCTTCCCACCGCCACTCAATCATTGAGTCTGTGCTGAGTTAGAGAGATAAGACTGAAGCAAGTCACACCATCTGTTCTCGTCCCTTGTGACCCAAGTGATATCTAAGAAATAGAGTGGCCGAAGCTAAGAAGGTTCTGCTCACCACGACATTGCCCTAGAACGGTTAAATCACTGCTGATCCCCTGCGCTTTCTAAGACCTAGGCCGTTGAACTTACCACCCAAGAGACTGGAGATCGGAATAGATGACACTGACTCGCTCAATGGTGGGTGCACGACATTCGTTGCATACAACATAATCAAAACGGTTACGGACAAGCATCACGTCAAAGTCGCCGACTACCCGTACCTGATCAGACTGAACCCAAACTATCCACCAAAGACCAAAGGTAACGGCGCGATCAAGGTCTCGCTTCAACTGGACGTAGACGCTGATTTGGAAACAGTCACCGAAACCATTGCCGATGTCGTGAGAAGCCACTCGCGCATCGATGAGGAGGGCACCGAACCAGCGATTGCCCTTGCGACCGATCTGGTGAGAGATGAATCACTCGCTGATTTCTACCATTCAACTCTGATCAACGTTCTTCGCCCTAGAGTGGCTATCGAACTGGCCGAGAGGCATGGCATCGATCTGTTGTTCCTCAAGGACTCAGACAAGGGAGCGGTTGGAGCGCTGGCGGCGCTGGGAGCCGATCTGTCCGGAGATCACACATACGAGCTGCTGGCGTACAGGGACGAGGATATGTGGGGCAAACCACGGCAGGTCGACAAGGGAAGCGTGATCACCATGGATCACGAGACTAGCCCTCTCACCTTCAACAACTATGACTACACACACAAACGGGTATTGATCGCCCCGCGTGGACCCGACCCAGTTCTAGTTGGTATCAGAGGCGAGACTCCTGACGTGCTACTGAGAGCCCTCGAGATGTTGCGATTTCACGAACCCATCTTCGGGTATGCGGTGTTCAAAACCAACCAAGGAACCGATGCACATTTCAGAACGTTTCATGAAAGACACTCTGAAGAGCTGGTGCCCCATTCCGTGGGATGTGTGTCCGGCAAGGTCATCCGTAGACCCGAAGCGATCAGGGGCGGGCACGTCCTGTTCTCCGTAGGAGGGGAGGCTCAAGAGGTTCCAGTCATCTGCTTTGCGGAGTCAGGTGAGCTCACGAAGAAAGTCAGGAAGCTTGAGCGAGATGACTTTGTTGAAGTTTGTGGAGGCACAAGAGAAAGGGGAAAAGTGCTGTGCTTGAACCTGGAGAGACTGGACTTGGTTCAGGTCGTGGCGAAGAAAATAATCAGACCACCAGTCTGTCCGGATTGCGGAAAGCGATGTAAGAGCAAGGGACTCAGACAGGGCTATGCTTGCCCCAAATGCGGTCGAGCTTTCCGTCAACCACAGACAGTCGAAGTCGAGAGGGCCATTGAGCCGGGTACATATCTTCCTGATGCAGGGGCGATGAGACATCTTAGTAAACCTCTTTCCCGGAAAGGCCTCGAGAAAGGATCCCATCAAGCGATGCCGCTCGTCGATGGCTGGTTCAAGTAACGCGGCCGGCTTAAGGAACCTGCAGGTCGATTAGTCTGACGAGGGCTGCGAAGCTCCTGTTGACATGCGCGGCGGGTTTGGACCTGTCGTTCATCACCGAAATCACTCCAACCGCTGGAACCTTGTACAGCCTACACGTAGCCACTATCACCGGTGAAAGCCCCATGACCTTTCCCGGGTGAAGGGGGCGTAGCTTCAACCCTTGAGCCCATTTTGCCGATGACGAGTCGCTTGCGATGTAGAATGTTCCCAAGTGTCCGGCGTGATCTTTCACAGCGGCGTCTAACACCACGACCCTCTCGGACGAAACCTGCTTGGCTTTCCTGACCAGATACTCGGCCATCCAATATGAATAGGGGGCAGGGGTTAGTCCTATCTGGAAGTTGCTCGTGGCCATGAGGAGGTCCGGCTTTCCTTTTGTGGACTTGTAGATATCGATGCCAGGCACGTATGGCCTTCCGTCATCTTCTCCGAGCAACACATCCGGCAGAAACTGAGGTACACATTTGATGAACTCGACCGCCTTCGTGATTTCCATCAGCTTCTCGACCACGTGCCGACCGATCATGGTAGTGCCAGGAATCGCCATCACTGCAACGTTCGCGCCAAGAGGCGGATCGTTGAGTACGAACTCCTTAAAAAGGCTCATGGTTGGGACTTGAGATCCTCTCGAAGCTTGAGCAGTATGGTGGTAATAGAGCTTTCGGGGTTGAGCGCAATCACCTTTGCCTGGCCCGGGAGATACACCACCTTCACCAAGTCCAAGCGCTGCAATGCGTCTATGGCCCTGCCCACGCTGGACACCGAGCAGCCGACCTGCCTGGAGATTTCCGACTGACTGTACAGTCTGCCGGGGTTTCCCAGAAGACATTCCAGCACCTTTACCCTCACGGACCTGCCGAAAACGGAAGATAGGCTGGCCACGATAGACCGATGACTCGCTCAGTTATTATCGTTATGCGCTGGGATCCGATCGAGGAAAGACTGGATTAACGTTTAACTATTCCAGAGAGGAGAACGGATTCAGCGGCGGTAGCCAAGCCAGGTCAAACCAAAAGCGTGACCCAAGGCGGAGGACTCAAGTCGAAAGAGGAGAGATCCTTTCCTGCAGAGGTTCGTCGGTTCGAATCCGACCCGCCGCACATCCTAACCTCGACTGACTCGTCGCGACGAGAATCAGAAGCCCCGGGCGAGATTCGAACTCGCAACCTGCAGCTTACGAGAGTCGGCCAGGACTGCCGCCCTGCCGTTGGGCCACCGGGGCTGAGCGAGATCTCGCCCGAGCCGCTTTAAAGCATTAATGCCAGATTATCTTCTTCCACGGGAAGATGGACGATCAACAAGGTGAGTAGATGAAACCGTCATCACACGATCGGACGGTCGTCGACATGGGTGAGCTCGGCGTTGTCAGGTTGTTCAAGAAGATGTGGCATCCCAAGAGACCAATACTGCAGAAGTACGATGATGCTTGGGCATTCAAGATAGGGAGAACGTTTGTGACCATTTCAACAGACATGCTAGTGGAGCGGACTGATATTCCTCCCGGGATGACCTACGAACTCGCCGCTAGGAAAGCGGTCGTGATGTCGTCCAGCGATATTGCTTCCAAAGGTCATACACCCGTTTACCACCTAGCGTCTGTTGGGCTCAGGTCGGACACGACATCGAAGGAGGTCGGTCAGCTCCTGATGGGGATCAAAACGGGCATTTCGGAGTGCGGCGGGGAATTGATTGCCGGCGATACGAATGAGGCAGGAGAGCTCACCCTCAGCATGACCTCGGTGGGCCTGAGCGAGAACAGACCTGTTCCGAGAACCTTGGGAAGGGAAGGCGACATCGTCGCGACGACCGGCAAGTTCGGAGGGCCCCCGGCCGGATTGCTGATCCTGATGAGTGGGGCGCGTGTGCCAAAGAGAGGTCGCAAGGAGTTGGTGGAGTCCGCTCTCAGGCCAGTGGCACAGGTCATTGCTGGCGTCTCGCTCTCGGCGGCGAAGGTGCTGAGCGGTTCAACCGATTCGAGTGATGGTCTCTCCGCCAGTCTTCACAACATGGCAGACAACTCCGGCAGAGGAGTCATATTGGACCACGTACCGTGTGTTGACCACCTCAACGAGTTCGCGGCGCTCAACGGGTTAGACCCGCTGGATCTAGCCCTGAACGGCGGAGAGGAATATCACTTGGTGTTGTCGGTCAAGAAGGACATGTGGAATCGTGCGCTAGAAGTTGCGCATGAAAAGCAGTTCGAGCTTTACAGTGTTGGCAGGGTAGTATCCAGCAGAGGGTTGTGGATCTTGGACGCCAACGCGAGAAAACGTACCATTCCTAGAGGTGGTTGGTTACATTTCGAGAAGCGCGAGGCCAGCGCCGGCTGGACACCAACGCGAACCGTCCACAAACCGTGAGACGGCGTCACCAACTTTTTAAGGCAGATTACAAACACGACGAGCGAATGCTTGAGCTGCTAGTCGCCTCGGTCATGGGTCTCTGGGCGACGTACTTCTTCATCACGAGAGTCGTAGTGAAGATGTTCCCAAGTTGGGGAATAGTGGGCGTGGATGTCCACAAGCCTGACAAGCCAAGCATTCCGGAAATGGGCGGCACGGCCCTACTGGTTGGGATCTCTTGTTTTGTAGTCGTCACGATCTTGCTCGACGCGCTCACGTATGAATTGCTGGCGATCTTCCTGACGATAATGGTTGCAGGGGCCATCGGAATTGCGGACGACGTATTCAAGCTCAACAAGAGAGTCAAACCCGCACTCTGTATGCTCGCCGGATTGCCCATCGTGTTGATGGGCACCTACCCGAAGAACCTCGCCCTTCCGTTCTCAATATCGTTTCACATCTCAACCCTGTACCCCCTGCTCGTCTTAGTCGCGCTCACCGTCACCGCGAATTCCATCAACATGTTCGATGTGATGAACGGCGTGGCATCCGGGACATCATCGGTTGTGCTAGTTGCGTTGGTGTTGAGTTGGTTCGTGAAGTTCATTGTCACTGGCGGATCAGGCATAGCGTCAATAATCGACGGAGCTCTCATGGTTCTGCCGCCAGTAGCCCTGCTCTTCTTCTATAACCGGTATCCTTCCAAGATCTTTCTTGGCGACACTGGAACACTTTCTATGGGAGCGGCCATCGGAGCAGTCGCCATCGTATATGGATTGGAGTTCCCCGCAGTGGTCGCCATGATGGTTCCGATAACCAACGCGTTCTTCTCGATATTCTCCCACGGAGGCTTGTTCGAGAGGTCAGAGCTCAAGGAAAGACCGATTCTCATCGGTGAGGATGGCAGGTTATCCTCCAACCCTAGCCCCAAGGCGCCGCTGACGCTGACCAGGCTAATGCTCCTCCTAGGATACGATAACGAGAAGGACCTGTTCACGGGGTTCATGGAGCTGACGCTGGCTATGGCGTTGGTCGCGATCATTTGCGGCGTCTTTGTCTGGTGGTGAGACTTTGAGCCAAGGATTCCGGGCCAAGCTTGTTCTGATCATCTTGATGGCGAATGTCCTGTTCATAGCGGCTGCCCCGCGCATCTGGTTTGAAATTCTGGCAGGGATCTACAGGGTGCTGTCCCCCATCGTCGGCAGAACGGCTGTGACTTACGTCCAAGCGGCACTGACGATTGTTGCCGGAGGCACTTGGCTCTATGCTTGGCGAGAAAGCTTCCGCAGGTTGTACAGGAAAGCATCAAAGAACGCTTCTAAGGGCCACTAGCTCTTCCATTTTAGGAGGAACTCGCATATCTTCTCGGTCGGATCCTCCATTTTCCTCAGCAAGGCTGATGCACGTTCCCTTAGTTGTCTGCTCTTCTCGTCGTCCTCGTAGAATGCCAAGATGAGATCAGCCATGTCCCTGGCTGAGGACGGTTGGAACACGAGTTTCTCTCTCATCAGGAATCTCTCGATAGCGTTCGGACGCGGCGACAGGCTGATGGTCAGAGCTCCAGAAAGGGCAGCTTCTCCTGTCATTGTCCCCCCGCAGCCCAAGAACGTCGAGGCAACCCTGAGTTGCTCGATCCCGTCGACTGGACCTCGCGGTATCCTGACAGAGGAGCCCAATAGTCTGTGATACATGGAGGAGTGACCGTAACGCCCCAACACGACGAGCGTTACCTTCCGGCCGAGCTTGGTCCTGAGGATGTCCAGCGTCTGTCCTACCACCCTAGCTGACGATGGTTCTTGATTACCCACGTAGGCTGCCTTGAACTCTTCTGGTCGATAGATCACGGAGAGCCGATCCTTGGGACGCGCGCCGGAGTCTGCGATCTTGAGCTCTTTCATCCAAGCGGCTTGATCTAGCCCCCTGTATTGCACTACATCGCCCTCCGGAATCCCGAAGCCAATCCATGCGGCCTTTGGTATGACCCAAGGTGCAAAGAGCTTCTTAGAGAGAGGGATCGTGAGCCGCATTACAGCTTCGGCGTGAGGAGAATCGTTCGCCATCATGTGCGGTATGCCAAGGCCGAACGAAGCCCTAGCGGCCTCGGGAGAACCGAAGGTGAACACTAGGTTTGGTTTCATCTCAGCCAGTAGCTTCACGTAAGCTTCTGTGCGCCGCGCTGAAAAGAGGGCCTTTTCCAGCATGTTGCCGCCCCAACGCCCTAACACGGTCGCCCTGATTCCGAGCAACCTGAGCATCCTCTCTGATTCGTAGTAATTCCTCGTGGTGTAGGACACATTGACTCCATCAGAGCGCAGACGCTCACCCAGCTTCGAGAGGAAACGGGCTTGTTTTGGGGTGAGAATATCCATCAAGACCCTCAATGTCTTGGAGCTTCAGAAACGGGGTAAGTTAAAATAGAATTCGCCCCACTTCGGAAGTAAGTATGGTGAGACTTCACGACCTAGCTCCACATGAAGCGGTGAATGCCCTCAGGAATGGAGACCTCTCGGTTGGGGTGTTCGGATTCGGCCATGTCGGACTACCTTTGGGCATAGCTTGGGGGAGGGCTGGGGCCAAGGTGATCGGCGTCACCAAGGACAGCGAACATATCAAACTCATCGAGAGAGGTGAGTCGCCCTTCCCTGAGGAGGAAGGCCTAGCGGAGGGGATCAAGGAATGCCTTGGCTTGGGGAGGTTGAAGGTGACAGATGACTCTTCCCTCGCTGCGAATCAGACTGACCTGAAGATCATAATCGTCCCGATTCCGTTCGAGCCGCCCAAGAGACCTGATTTCTCGGCCTTGAAGGATGTTGCCATGCACATAGGGAAGGCCCTGAAGAGAGGTGATATCGTTGACTTGGAGTCATCTGTTCCACCAGGCACTACGAACGTGGTCCTGAAGCCTTTGCTGGAGCGTCACAGTGGGCTCAAAGCAGGAGAGGACTTCGGGCTCGTCTATAGCCCGGAGCGGATATTCGTTGGCAGAGCGCTCGCAGACATCGTCGATAGGTACCCGAAGGTCATCGGCTCTGACTCGGACAAAGCCCTGAGGATAATGTCTGAACTTTACTCCCAGATATCGAAGAAAGGAGTCCTGCCAATGAGTGGCGCCACGGCAGCTGAACTCGAGAAGCTCTTTGAGGGCGTCTATCGAGACGTGAACATCGGCCTTGCCAACGAGTTGGCGGATCTCGCCAGCAGGCTCGGTATATCCTACTATGAGGTGAGGGACGCCGCGAATTCCCAGCCGTACAGCCATCTTCACGTTCCTGGGGTCGGCGTAGGGGGTTTCTGCATCCCGGTATACAGCAACTATATCATAGACCAAGGAAAGAGGAACTCCGTTCCGACGCCGATAACCGCTACAGCTAGGAGAAGCAACGAGGACCGACCCAAGAAGCTCTCAGTTGAACTCCTGAACCTGATGAAGCGCTCAAGAATCAAATCAAGAGCGGCGAAGGTCGCTGTCCTCGGCATATCGTTCAGGGGAAACACCGGTGACACTAGGCTGTCCCCGAGCATTGATTTGATACAACACTTGGCTCCACATGTGGCTGAAGTGAGAGTCTACGATCCCATAGCCACTACTGTCCGCTTTTCCCGCAAGAACATCTCTAGAGTCGACACGCTTGAGAAAGCATTGTTTGGTGCCTCGGCTGTGTGCGTGACTGTGGAGCATGAGGAGTTCACGAAACTGACATTCGAGCAACTGGCGAAACCACTCAAGAGACCAGCCCTGATAGTTGACTACAAGAGAGTTGTGAAGGGCGACATCCCCGCAGACAGAACCATAGTCTCTAGGGTCACAGGCGAACCAAGCCCCGGAGGTTCCTGACCATGAAGTACGAGCTGCTTGACATGCTGGCATGTCCCATGGACAAGAAGCACCCTCTAGAGCTGATTATCATAGAGGAGGGATGGAAGGAGACCAAGACCAAGGATGGTGACCTGATACGGTGGTTGGAGATCAAGACTGGCGTACTCAACTGCCAAACCTGCAGTAGGTGGTATCCCGTAACGGACGAGATACCGATCTTGCTTCCAGACGAGCTTAGGAAAGAAGGGGACGATCTGAAGTTCCTCAAGCAGTATAGGGATCAGTTGCCCGAGAGAATCGTCGGAAAAGGAAAGCCCTTCAATCTCTCGCCTTGACATAACGACATCAGAATGTTGTCTGTGTGATAGGCGCAGAACTTGATAGTGTCTCCCTACTCTCCCAGTATCGCCATCGCTTCTCTGACTGCGAATCTCACTCTGTCGGTGCAGGCATAGTCATGGACGCTTCGCAGGTATTCCTTCATTCCCTCGGGCGTCTTCACATCTAGGCCCGTGAGTTCCCGACACGTCACCGCTCCCCACTTCTTCCTGAAGGCCTCTATGAACTCGTCAGTCTTGTTCCAGGCCATCTGTGGATTCTCGACATTGCCGGTCCTGCCATACTTCAGACCTATGGCTATGGCAGCTCCAGAGATTATCCCGCAAGTAAGACCGTTCAGAGAGAAACCTGCACCTATGCTTGTAACTATCTTTGGAACTAGGTCGGACTCAACGCCGAGGTACTCCGCGAGGGTCAAGAGGACGCTTTCGCAGCAGTTGTAGGGACGACCTTCGGGGAAATTCGGAGGACGCTCCTGGAACCGCTTTGTTGCCTTCTCCTGTAACTCTTCCACAGTCGGCATACCATGTTCGTCCTCCCCAACAGTTTTATGGCTTTTTCCTGAATGTCAGAGAAGAAAGGATCGACGCAATTAGCATGAGCTAAGCGCTGGAGTTTGGTAGCCCGGGAGAGATTCGAACTCTCGTCGAGGGGTCCAAAGCCCTATGGCTTCAGGCGCAACCTGAAGTCCCCATGCTTGACCGCTGCACCACCGGGCTTTTCGGGCGAGAGTTTTGGCTGTACCTTTGATTTAAGGGCTTTTGTCCGCGCGACTAGCTCGTGGGGAAACTCTCAAGGAAAGATCGAATCTTGGATATAGTATCTGAGATCTCGCGAGAGTACCTTTCAGAGAGTTCGGAGTATGCCGCCCTAGAAATCTTCCTGTTCAGGTATCCGAAGCCTACTTCCCTTTGAGAGGCATGCTTGGCTTGGAGTTCAGCCCACAGGCCGTCATAGTTCCTCAATCTACTCCCGTACTGAGACGAGACACCAACCAGCCTCCTCGACGAATCGCGGACTTCAGACAGTGTACGCTCAAGATCCGACCTGAGCTTCTGGTGAAGTCCCCTGAACTCCTTGCGATTCATGTCCCCTTCGTAGTATCTGATCTCGACTTCTTGGATCTGAGAGAACAAAGCGACGGACTTCTTTATCGAATGAGCTACCTCGGCTGCCAGTTTGAGCGACGGCGTGGCTTCGGCTTTCTCTGCCTCGGCCGGCTTCCTCAGGGCCGTATAGTAAGTGCCCAACAGGACCGCTCCTAGGACGAAAACGAGTGCCGACGGGGTATAGCCTGTCCACAGAAGAGGATAGTTTATGGTGATCGTGAGGTTCTGCGACAAGACATCCAGTGGCAAGTCCCTGACTGAAACGCGAGCCATGCCTGAGGACGGGATTTCCAGACCCTGGAGAGCGACTTGGCCCAGCTCAATCCTTTCAACCTTGGCTCCAATCGGTAGATTGAGTGTGACCGTGTAGTTGGTGACCAACAGAGAGAAGTTGGATGCAGCCAGTACCTTGATGGCCAGTGTGTCCCCATTCCTGCTCGTGAAGTTTGATGCTGGGATCTTGTAGTCTACAAAGAAGGTGTAGCTTCCTCCCGTTGCCAGACTGAACCTAGGTGTGACCGAGACCGCATTCAGACTGCTGTTCGTGATCACGTGGACTGAGAATGTTATTGGGCCAATGAAATCCTTGGCTGAGATCTCGGTAGCCTGATTGGTGATATACACAGGCGGAATCGTCGATTGTGGCTTGAGGGGATCGGACCTCGCGACATATCCCTCTTCGACCGTCAGCCCGAAGAGCGGATCCAAGGTTATGGTCCTGTATTGAGTATCAGCAGTGAAACTCGCGGGGTAGGAGCTCAGCAATATTGAGAATAGAGAGAAACTCTGTGTTTCTTCGGCCGGAAACCTCATGTAAGCCACAGTTCTGTTGCCCAAGTCTTGCTTCTCGAAGTACGTGGGTGTTTCCCATAGCTCGCCCTGTGGCACGGAGATGTTGGCCGAAAACAAGTGAACTGGAAGGCTCGTAGCGAATTTCAAGGGGAAGGTCACGTTCTTGAGTTGTATGGCGTACTGCTCCGCCGATATCACGATCCGATAAGCGAACGAGAAATTCACATAATCGCCTTGCACTAGTCCCAGTAGCGAGGCTGACGAGGTTGTGAGAACCAAAGCGCCCGATTCTTCAGTGAGTGCGAACAGGTCGGAATTCACCACACCGAAAACGGAGACGGAGAACGGCTTGGGCAAGCTGACTATGCGACTTGCGTAGGCATAAGGTATAGTGAGATTGAACGATGTGAGCCCCGCCCTTTCGATATCGGACTTTGATATCATGAACGTGTCGTTATAGGACACGAGCGGATACTCCTCTATCCGTACCACCCTTCTTAGGACAGAGGGCTGACTGATCCCCTGAGAAGTTCCCCAAGGAAAAGGTACCGCGGTAAGAGCAATGAGGCTAATTAAGGCACCCAATGCTATCCTCGTGGCACTTGTCCTCAACGACGTGTCCTTCGGCGCGGGAAGGCATATAATATGGTTTTCTTCGTGACAAGCCCATGGTTAGCTTCCTCTCAAAAAGAGCCAGACTTGATGCTTCGAGCGTCATATTCGAGGGAGACCATCTCGTTCTCGGGCCGTCCCAGCTGGGAAGAAACACCAGAATAGGATCCGCCTGCATCATCGGGTATCCGTCGAGGAAGAAGTGGGAGACACTGACGAAGGGGGGAACGCTTGGCAACGAAGTGCTTGATGGCCTTTCCTCCGGAGCAAAGTTGGGCGAAAAGTGTGTGATTCGTTCTGATACAGTGATCTATGAGGAGGCGACCTTGGGTGTTGGTGTCTCCACGGGGCACAATGTCCTGATAAGGGAGGACACCGTAGTCGGCAACTTCACATTGATCGGTTCTGGAACCATAATCGACGGCAGAACCACAATAGGCGAGAACGTCAGCATCCAGTCCGGCGTCTACATACCACCTCTGACAGAGGTCGGAAACGGAGTCTTTCTAGCGCCCCATGTGACCATCACCAACGACAAGTACCCTCCGTCTTCGAGGATGATCGGAGTCAAGATCCGCGATGGCGCGGTCGTGGGCGGTGGGGCGATACTGGTGGCAGGCGTCAAGATCGGCGAACGGGCAGTGGTGGGAGCGGGCGCGGTCGTCACCAAAGATGTTGAGCCGAACACAGTGGTGCTCGGTATCCCGGCAAGATCCGTTGGGGCCAGAGACGATTATGACAGGAAACAACGAGAGTACGTGCGCGGAAAGTAGCCAATCAGGCTGACACTACAAGCCTAGATGGTGTGGCTGCCACGATGCGCGCCAGAACAGGTGAGTGAACCTCGAGCGACCTGTCTGCCTTGATCCTGACTGGCAGGAAGTTAGCAGCCCTTCCCAGATAGCCCCCTTCCGAGCCCCGATGTGGGATGACTTCGATTCTCTCGCCCACCAGCCTCTGATTCGCTAGGCCTGTGATTTCCTTGCACTTGCCACATGCTTCCCTTGATCTCTCGTCTACGATCCTCCGGTTTGTCTGAGGGAGAAGCGAGGCTACGGTATGAGGTCTCGGGGTGAACCTCGAGATGTTGACCTTGTTTGGGAGTGCCTCTTTAATCAGCGACATCGTGTTCTGGAAGGCTTCGGTGTTCTCGAAGGGAAAGCCGACTATGATGTCGGTTGTGACGTTCAGCGTTGGCATCCGGCGCCTAGCCTTGTCGACAAGCGACATGAAGTCCGACGAACGGTATTCTCGCCCCATCAATCGTAGCACTGTGTCGTCTCCGCTCTGAAGGGGAAGGTGCAGGAACCTGTAGAATCTCCGGTCGCCGTCAAGTACAGCGAGTAGATCATCAAAGAAGGGAGCCGCCCGATTGGGTGTCATCATACCCAGTCTAACCCTGAAGTTACCAGGCAACCTCGAGATGTCCTCAAGAAGGGCAGGAAGAGTCTCTCCGTTATCATGCCCGAACGCAGCCAAGTCCTGGGAGGTCAGGTAGATTTCGCTTGCCCCGGTGTCAGCCATCTTCCTGACATGAGAGGTAAGTGCAGCTATTCTGTAGCTCCTAAGGGGTCCGACGGCCAACCGCACTATGCAGTAGCTGCAACTACCGAGACAACCCCTGGCAATAGGCATGATCGCCCTCCTTCCTACTGGTTTGGAAGGCAAGGGCGGCAAGGAGGTCGAGAGGTCCTCGTGGGTATTCATTGTATGTCCTCCGAAAGATAATCGAAATTCCTCCAAGGGGACGACATTTTCTGGATTCACTAGAGAAGCAACCAAGCCGCGCTGCGCCGTTGCCATGCACCCCGTGACAACCACTCGCTTCCCTGCTCGTGAGATCTCCCGGATTCTTTCGACCATCCTTGCTTCGGTCTGTCCCTTTACCGTGCACGTGTTCACGACCACCAGATCCGCAGCCTCCGAGGACTCACTCAGCTGGAAACCACCGGCACAGAGCGTGTCTTCTATTGATGTTCCGTAGGCCCTGTTTGCGGCACAGCCGTACGATTCCACGTGGGCCTTCATGTCCCTAGCCTGACAGAGCGGCGAGCTGTTTCTCGATTTTCTCTTTGCTCACTTTCTCGTACAGTATCGCTGCCCTTGAGATGCGGTGACCTGGCTCGATAAGATAGTCCTTTGCCCTCGTAAGGGAATTGCTGGCTATGTCTCCGTGAACTCCTAAGACAGTCCAGATTCTCAATGCGGAGAACGGAACGAACGGATAGAGGAGGACAGCTAGCGTCCTGAGACAGTTCACCTCCGAGTAGAGAACTTTCGCAGCGGATTCCTTGTTCTTCCACGGTTCGTTGGCTTGGAAGTATCGGTTCAGTCTATGGGACAGCTCTACTACGATCTTTAGCGCTTCAGCGAACTGATTGCCCTCGACCAGCTCATCATACCTCTTGACCACGACCGCTACTTCTTGTTTCAAGGTCTCCTCCTCATCCGACCAGCCTTTCGGATCTGGAACCTCAGAGTCATAATTGTCCTCCAAGAACTTGGTGATCCTGAAGAAGAGGTTGCCAATTGAGGCGATCAGGTCGTTGTTTATCTTGTCTGCGAACTGCTCCCACCTGAAGTCCACGTCGCCTTGATTGTAGGATGTCGTCGCTGTAAGGTAGAAGCGCAGATAGTCGGCTGGGAACTCCCGCAGAAACTCCCGCAAACTGATGTACCAGCCCCTGCTCTTCGAGAACTTCTTGCCTTGGAGCAACAGGTAGCCCCTCGTTGGTATCTTGTTGGGTAACTTGTACCGCCCGTCAGCGAGTCGCTCGGCGGGCAGGAACAGGTAGTGATGGTAGACTATGTCCTTGCCCACGAAATGCGAGATGTCAGCGCTGTTCCAGTAGTCAAGGAAGTTCGTGATTCCTTTCTGCTTGGCGAACTTCTCGGTTATCGAGATGTACCCTAGATGATTCTCAAACCAACCATAGAGGCTCTGGGTACCTTCTTTCCCAGGAACAGGGACTCCCCAAGTTATGTCCCTAGTTATGTCCCAGTCCTGCAGTCCCTCCTTTATCCAAGAGAGAACGTAGTTCTTCACATCAACCTGCAACCCCTGATTCCCCTCAAGCCAAGCCTTCAGCTGTCCGGACAGCCTTGAAAGGGCGAAGATGTGATGTCTCGACGCCTTGAGCGACGCTGGCCTCTTGCACAGGGCACAGACTGGAGAGATCAGGTCTCCCGGTTTCAGTACCCTGCCACATCCTTCGCATGCATCTGCGTATTGATCTTTAGCGCCACAGTGCGGGCAAGTTCCTTGCACGTATCGATCCGGCAGAAAGCGATCCTCGTTCTCACAGTAGTACTGCGTGACCTCCTTCTCGTAGATGAACCCCCTGTCGGTCAGCCTGACGAAGAAGTCTTGGGCCAACTTGTTGTTCTCTGGCGTGTCGGTGCCCTCGAAGATATCGAAGGCCACGCCGACTTCGGCAAGGTCTTCGCGCCACCTCTCATGCCAGTATTGCGCGTATTCGCGGGGGTCTTTCCTTTCCAGCTCGGCTGCTATTTGAATCGGAGTTCCGTGGTCGTCTGTGCCAGAGGAGAAAATGACTTCGTATCCCTTCTGTCTGCTGAACCTCGCGTAGATGTCGCTGGGCAGATACGTTGACGTTACGTGTCCCAGGTGTGGCTCCCCGTTCGCATAAGGAAGGGCTGCTGTGATAATCCTCCTCTTAGATCCACCGTCGGAAGCGAGTTTTGATCACCTGAAACAGAGCTGACTCGCTTGCACTCTATATAAGGTTTAGATACGCCAAGATTTCAGGTATTTCTCCTGCTCATCCGTCAACTCATCTATATTCACGCCAACTGCTTTCAGTTTCCGCCTAGCGACTTCGTTGTCTATGGCCTCGGGTACGTTGAGCACTACCGGGGCCTTCGGCTTTTCTTCGAGAACGTACCTCGCACACAGCGCTTGATCTGCAAAGCTCATGTCCATCACGTCAGGTGGATGCCCTTCCGCACAAACGAGATTGACCAGCCGTCCTTGTCCCAAGAGGAAAACCTTCTTGCCATTGGGAAGGGTCAGTTCCTCAAGTCCAGGCCTGATCTCTCTCCTAGAGGTTGATGCCGCGTACAGCGCTGCCACATCAACTTCCACATCGAAGTGACCACTGTTCGCCAGCACGGTCCCGTCCTTCATGGTCTTGATGTTGTCCAGAGTGATCACCTTGATGTCTCCAGTAGCAGTGATGAAAATATCCCCGACACGCGAGGCCTCCCGCATCGTCATCACTTCATACCCGTTCATGCGAGCTTCCAGTGCTCTGACTGGTTCAACTTCTGTGACCACCACTCTCGCGCCCAAGCCCCTCGCCCTCATGGCTATTCCTCGGCCGACGGGACCAAACCCGGCCACGACGACGCACCGCCCCGCAATCATCATTGACGTTCCGCGTATGATTCCGTCGAACGAAGACTGGCCAGTGCCGTAGACGTTGTCAAAGAGCCTCTTCGTATTCGCTTGGTTCACCGCGATGACCGGGAACCTGAGCTTGCGGTCTCTCTCCAACGCTTTTGCCCTCATGACGCCTGTGGTCGTCTCCTCAAGGCCTGCTAACACGTTCTCCAGACCTCTGCCCGTCTCGTGGATCCGGACTATCGAATCTGCCCCGTCGTCCATTATGAGTTGCGGTGCGTGTGAGTGGGCCCAGTCCAACGCTTCGACATACTCTTTGGGCCCCATTCCCCTCCAAGCTCTCACGGCCGTGCCCTCTGCTGACAGAGCTGCCGCCACATCATCGTCAGTCGAGAGCGGGTTCGACGCCGTCAGAACAACTTCAGCACCTCCGCTTCGGAGCGTTCGCACGAGAACCGCAGTTTCCTTGGTGACGTGCAAGGTTGCCGCGATAATCACATCGCTCAACGGCCTGTTCAGTGAGAACTCGGAGGCGATACCCCTCAGAACTGGCATGAGATTCTGCGCCCACTCGATCTTCTTCTTGCCGCTTTCTGCATCACCGGTTGCTCTCATGGACCTTGTTGACGACGTCAGTCTGGTTCATAACCGTTCAGCCGCGCAGGTGGAGAGCGGACGAACCAAGTAAGGTTAAAAGCGGACGAATCGAAGTCATCTCAGAACTTGGAAGAAAAGGAATACTCGGAGCTTCTCGAACGGGTCCTCTCCTCTACGCCACCACAGAGGCCGAGCA
>Ga0315279_10000772_pt1 | contig 58590 bp, 38 predicted proteins | sample YL17G06_20_MG_FD_203694 | JGI IMG/M metagenome (GOLD analysis project Ga0315279, IMG submission 203694) | Sediment microbial communities from Yellowstone Lake, YNP, Wyoming, USA - YL17G06_20 | ecosystem: Environmental > Aquatic > Freshwater > Lake > Sediment | place: USA: Wyoming | collected...
GTTCTTGGAAAAATCCGCGCGCCCTTTTTAAAAAATCAAACCTTAGAAGCCCTAAAAACTTAAATTCTTCCTCGCTTAAATAGACTAATCCCCTAAGGTGGATACCTTGTGCCTGTATAATCCATTTATCACTAACTGGGTCTTTATCACTAACAGTCTTTTTTGAAACATTATTTTAATACTCTGCCCAGGAAAGAATCTTCTTGGTTGCAGGATGGATGGTAACTGAGTAACGTATCCCCTCCCTGCCAATAACCTTAGGAATGACATTGAAACGCAGGTACTCTGATTTTACATCTAGCAAGGGGAACGCAGCCAAAAGGTCCTCCTCCTGGCGCAGGCCCAGGGAAGCAAAACTCCTCAGGTCTTCGAGGATTTTGGCAACACTGGAAAATCCGTATCCGGCTGCTGTAACAGGAGAATCCGGCGGCTCTTCGATTTTATGCTCCTTGCGAAAACGTAGGATTATATCAGCCAACTCCTCATCCAGGCCAAGGGCAATGAGCACGGGTTTACTTGCGGTATTTATATTTATTTTGCCTACTCCGTAAATAGTAACATAATCCTTAAAAAGCTTAAACCGCTCTGCTGTCATGCCCTCTGCCAGGAAAACCTCATTTACCGACCTGTAGGGACGTAGCCCCGAATTAGCGAGCTTATCCGCCAGGTCACTGTCTATGCCCGGAAGCCTTTTTAGTATATCAACCGTAGCGGTATTCAAATTAACCAGCGCACCTTCGTCGATAACTCCATCGGTATCAGCGCCATCCTTTTTATCCGCAAAACAGTATTTGTAGGATGTGCCCTCGCATAAAACAACATCATTTCCCTGCGTCAGCTCCTGCATAGTATCATAAGTCGGAGTGGTATCCTTAGGCCTTTCGTAGAAAACTAACCTTAGCGCAGCCCTGGCCACAGGCAGGGAACAAGTCATACGTAAATAAGAAGAGGCAAATTTAATCTCCTGTAATACAAGCCCGGTCAGGCCCATGCCCAGGATAGAAAGGATAACCAATGTCCAAAGACAGACAATAAGTATGCTTGCGGATTTATGCGCCGGGTAAGAAAACAGTCGTGGCATATTCTCGGGCCTCCGTAGAGATAATCATTTTCACCGCAATGGGTAGAGAAATTTCCGTCCATTCTTCGCTCCAACTGTAGGTTTTTTTCTTTAAGTCAAGGTATAAATATAAAAACCTGGCTCCTTTTATCCCGGATACAAAAACTGTAGGCTTTGATTTCAACTCTGGCTCTACCGACCCTTCGCTAGTAATGATATCCATAAGCCTGTCGCTATTACGCATAAGCGACCCGGATGCATTATCAAAATAATAGGTTATGCGAGAAGGCACATAATCAACAATCCCGCAGAAGCTTATTTTCATTTTATTGCCCAAGAACAACGGCTTACGGCATTGACAGGATTCCCTTAATTCCCGGGAGAATCTCTCCTGCTTAAGCAGGATTTTCTGCTGTTTAAAGTCAATATACTTGACCCTGCGCAAAACGCTTAAACCTGAGCTGAAAGTGGAATAAATAGCAATACTCACCACAGAGAATATCGAAACTGCAATAAGCAGCTCCACAAGGGTAAAAGCCCTTACTCTTAGGTTAATCTTTCTGTCTGGGAAAATAGGTGGAAAAACCGGCATTTTTTGTGGCGTTCTGTTCCTGCCAGCTAAGCGTAACGCAGGCTTGAACGAGGTATTTGGCAATGTATTCCGGCTGGCCTACATCTACGATATTCAACGTATAATCATACTTCTTTCCCGCGGATTGAAAGGTGCTTTTGGTAGAAACTGCGGATAATCCGTCTTTTTGCAAACTCTCAATCTCAAGTGCATCGAGCTTCTCCCTGGCTAAAAGCATTGCCTGGATATTGTTCTGGGTAGAATTAATCCCCCTTAAGCCCGCCAGATAAGAGTGCGCGATTATCGCCAGACCTACGCCCAGGATAAGCACGCTTATCATCACCTCAACCAGAGTAAAGCCTCTGTCATTGCGAGCCGAAGGCGAAGCAATCTCTGAAGGCGGGATTGCTTCGGGCGCTTCGCGCCCTCGCAATGACCGGATATTTAATGCATTTGTGTTATTCGCTCCAGTTTGTAATGTCATCTGCTGTGCCTGGCTGCTGGTCCTTACCGGATGAGAAAAGGTCATAGCCTTCCTGATTATGGTCACCCGGAGCTTTATAAAAATAAGGCTTGCCCCAGGGGTCAAGCGGCCTCTTTTTTATATAAGGCCCGTGCCAGCTATCCGCATCCTGACCCGGCCGTGTCCTTAAGTAATCCATGCTCTCCGGATAACGCCCCATATCCATTTCATAAAGGTCAAGCGCAAGCGGGATGGTTGAATTAATATCTGTTTTTGCTGCCTGTGCGCGCGCCTGCTCCGAACGACCGACAAGACGCGGCACAACCATTGCCGATAAAACTCCGATAATAATCACCACAAGCATTAACTCAATCAAAGTAAACCCCTTTTTCATAATAACCTCCTTCATCGCGAATCCTAATCTCATTTGTCATTGCGAGGAGGGCGGAGCCCGACGAAGCAATCACGCTTTTAAGGCGATTGCTTCGGCACTTCGTGCCTCGCAATGACTACATAAATCTGCGTAATCTATTTTCTAATCTGTGCAATCTTCTTTTATGAAAACGACACTCCCAATACGGTTACCTCTATCTTAAGGATGCTGCCGGTTTCATCTTTGGCAGACAAGGCAATTTTCTCAATCTGCAGAAGAATGTCAGCGCCTTCAATCCCGGAGATAAAATCCAAAACGTTTTTTAACTGTCCCTCGGCGCGCAAGCTGATATGGTAAAGCGTAACCCCTCCTTTTACCTTGCTTGAACCCGAAGGATTCATATCTAGTATCTGCAGTTTGGATTTACGCGCCTCTGACTCAATCTTACTCATTACCATCGCAGATTTCTCTTCGTCAGAGCCCTTAAGGCTGAAGTAGCCTTCGATCTGTTTCTGTGCCTTAAGAATCTCAACACGGTTATGTTCCAAGGCCACATATTTGCGTATGGCCATTTTAGCCTGTTCGATCTCTGCGGTATAAGCGCTGGTTTTTTCGTATATCGGGCCTAGAATAAAATTCTTAAGCGCCAGGAGCACCAGCACTAAACCTACGGATATTGCTAATATTTTTTCCTTGCTGTTTAGTTTTCTCATTTTACGACAATCTCAAAATCAACCACATCCTTATCCTTGATTTTGCGCCTGCGCGTATAGCGGTTCTGCGCGCCCTTAAAAGCCTCGGAGCTGTTCAAGGTATTGGTAAAATCTAATATATCGGGGATCTGCTGGGCATAACCTCTAAAGGAAAGAGCCTTTTGCCACTCCCAATTAAAATTCGTAATGGTTATGCTATCTGGGCAGAGCCGGCTTAGCTCATATAATGAAGAAAACACAGAAGCCTCAGGATTCATATATTGTCTGGCTACTTTAAGTTTATTGGCAATATCCTCGAGCTCCTTGATATCTTTACTCAAAGCCGCGACCTTTGCCTTAAGGCTTGTAGCATAAGACTGCTGCTGTGAAAGCCTGACCAGGGCAATCGCACCTAACATAATCAGTATAAAAGTTAGGGAGATTCCTAAGAGCATCAGCTGTTGTACTTTAGATTTCATCTCCTTTTTTATCTGCAGCTCAGGGACAATAAATCGCATATCATCTTTGGCTACCTGGGAACTAAAACCCAAGACTGCGGATAAAGAAATATCTTTAAGCGAGCCTGAGGTAAAACTGTCATACTCCTTAGAAGAAACGTATTGTGCCTTTAAATTAAAATCCTTGACCAGGGTTGCCTCAATAAGAATAAGGTGAGGCGCTGCAGCGCCAGTTAAAAATATCTTCTCCGGTTTTGCATCGGGAACTTCATTGTTCAAGGCGACCAGTGCCTGCTTAAGCTCTACGGCAAACCTCTCCTTTTCCTGTTCGTTCTTTAGCTGCTCTGCGCCCTGGGCGATAACCACGCTTGAGCCCAACTTTTGCTTGTGCACCAGGATGAGGTCACTGTAATTTGCGTCGATATCCAGGATCATATATGAGCCTTGCAAGGCAGATTTATCTTTGAGCGCATCATTAACATAGTGCATCAGGCCTTGCGAACTCATTAATATGGATTCAGGAAGTATATTTATGGGGACAAAAGAACTGATGATGTTTTTAAAAACATTTTTTAAAGCAACGGCTAGAATCAGCTGGCTATTGCTTATGCCATCAAAACCCAGGTTCTGATATGCCCAGCAAGCCTCTTCTTTATGGGGGATCTGGCGGATAAGGTAGAACCCCAGCATCTGCTCTATCTCTTTGGGATTCTCTGAAGGCAGCTCCACGCGGCGCACAGTTATTTTGTTGCGGTTAAGCACTACAAAGACCTCAAGGTCCCTGCCGCATTTATTTTGTTTTAAGACCGAGGTCAAGGCCGTAGCAATAACCGACGGCTCAGTGTTAACCAAAGGCTCTACAGTCACCCTGCGGCCAACGCCAACCTTAAGCCAACGCTCTCCGAGCTCTATGACTACTTTAGTTTTCAAGCTTATTTTTTAGGAACCGAAAAGGCTGCTGATGTTAAATATCGGCAGAAGCATAGCAATTACCATCCCGCCGATGACTAACCCTAAAACCAAAATTATCGCCGGCTCAATTAAGGAACTTAGGATTTTAAGGTCCGCCTCAATCTCTTTTTCATAAGATTCGGCGATATCCTTAAGCACGCTATCAAGGCTGCCGCCTTCTTCGCCTACGCGGACCATCTGCACAAAAAAATCCGGGAAGATTTTGAATTTCGCTAATGAATCTGAGAAAGGAGTGCCTTCGCTTATATCCTTGCGCACCTCTTCCAACTGCCGCACATAAACCGGATTACCGATTAGCGACGCAGTGTCTCCAAGCGCAGAAAGTAAATTCACTCCGCTTTGTAAAAGCAGGGATATGCTTCTTGAAAAATTAGCCACAGACTGCTTGTAGATAATACCTTTGGCGATGGGGATATGGTATTTCATGCGGCTAAAAAAACTTTCCGGGCTTCGGCCCTTAAGCCTTAGAGCCAAAACAAGCATAACAATAAATACAATTATAAATAGCCAATAAGTTTTAAGAAAATTTGCGGTATTAAGCAAGAGCAACGTCGGTAAAGGAAGCTGCGCCTGGAAATCATCAAACATCCCTGCTAAGCGCGGCAGGACAAAGGTGAGCATAACAAATATTGTGCCCACACCAACTAAGGTCATGAATATGGGGTAGGCAAGCGCCTGTTTAACCTTGAGCCTTAAATCTTCAATCCGTCTTAGATAATCTAACAGCTGGATAAGCGCATCCTTTAGCCTGCCGGTAGTCTCGCCGGTGTGGATTATATTAACGTAAAGCTGGGGGAAATATTGCGGGTAACGGCTAAGGCAGCTGGAAAATGACATCCCGTCTTTAATATTCCTTATGATATCGTCGAGAAATGCCTTCTCAGTCCGGCTTTCGCAGTTTTTCTCTAAAAGCCTTAAGGCGCTGAGCAGCTCCACGCGGGAGTTAACTAAGTTGTAAAGTTTCTGGGTAAATAAGACTAAACGTTTTAGGCCCCATTTCCCGGATTTAAGTTTACGGCCTGATGTGGAAGCAGCAGGCGTAACTAACGGCTCAACAGAAATCGCTGCCAGCCCCTTTACCTGCAGCTCCTGGAGAACCTGCTCAACACTCTGGCCTTCAATCCTGCCCTCGATTATCTCATTCAGGCTTTTCTTGGCCTTGTATAAAAATATCATATTTTACTCAAGCTCCACCACGCGCATTATTTCTTCTTTGGTGGTCAGGCCCTCATCCACCAGGCGCATCCCGTTCTCCATAAGGGTGCGCATTCCTTTTTCTCTGGCCTTAGCCTTAATCTCTTGCGCGCTCTTATGCTCGGTAATCATATTGCGGATATCGTCATCAATTAACATGATTTCATATATCGCCGTCCTGCCTTTAAACCCGGTCTCGCTGCAAGAGTCGCAACCTTTGCCTTTGCACAGCAGGCAAAGTAAACGCACCAGGCGCTGGGAGATAATTGCCTCAACTGAAGAAGCCAGAAGATACGGCTCAACTCCCATATCCATAAGCCTGGCCACGCCCGAGGCAGAATCATTAGTGTGCAGGGTAGAAAAAACCAGATGGCCGGTAAGGGATGACCTGATAGCCAGGTCAGCGGTCTCTGAATCGCGGATCTCGCCGACCATCATAATATCCGGGTCATGCCTGAGCACGCTTCTTAATGCGCTGGCAAAAGTAAGGCCGACCTTGGGGTTGATATTTATCTGGGTTATGCCCTCAATGGCATATTCAACCGGCTCTTCAATACTGATAATCTTAATTTCCTTGCGGTTCAGGCGGCTAAGACAGGTATAAAGCGTGGTAGTCTTGCCGCTTCCCGTCGGTCCGGTAATCAGGATAATCCCATGCGGTTTCTGCAGGAGCCTCTCAATAGTCTTTAGGTCTTGCGGTAAAAAGCCGATTTTATTCAGGTCTAAGAGAACCTGCGTAGGCAGGATACGGATAACCACATTTTCTCCAAAATACCCCTGCAATATGGAAACCCTTAAATCCACTTCCTGGCCGTCAAGCAGGCGCACCTTTGCCCTGCCATCCTGCGGGATGCGATGTTCCACCACATCCAGATGGCACATAATCTTTATCCGCGAAATTATTGCCGACCCTATATAATAGACATCCTGCGGCATTTTCATCTCGCGCAAAATCCCGTCGATACGATAACGCAAAGCCAATTTGTCAGCGTAAGTCTCAATGTGGATATCCGTGGCGCGCATCTTGATTGCCTCTGAGATGATTTGGTTAACCAGTTTAATTACTGAGGCCTCAGCGGCATTTTTCTCAATATCTTCAACACTCTCTTCCTTGGCCAACGTGCCGCCCTGGCTGACTTTGCCTTCCATAATCTCATCCACGGTCCCGGCCACTGCGCCATAATATTTATGTATTGCCTGCTCTACCTCACGGCGCGAAGTTAAAACCCTGCGCACCCCAAAACCTAAATTTACTTTAATATTTTCTGCCAGCCACACGTCCATTGGATTAAAGACCGCAACCGTTAAAATCTCACCTTCTAAGCTAATAGGCATAAAGCCATAATGCTGCACAAATTTTTCCGGCACAGCCTTCACCGCCTCCGCAGATATAGGCGCTTCTTTTAAAGACGGATAATAGGGTATCTTGAACTGCTCGGCAAGCACTTTAAGCAAATCTTCTTCTTTAAGCAACCCCTTTTCTACCAGTATCCTGCCGAGCATATCCTCCTGACCGGGTAAATCTTTGAGCACCTGGATTAACTGCTCCTGGGTGATGTAACCTTTTTTTACCAACGTCTCGCCTAATAATTTATCTGACATATTATCGCTCCGTTTTTACATCTGTGTAATGTTAAATGTGTAACGTGTAATGTGAGTGTAATGTTTAATTGTGTAATGGAAAATTAAAGCGCAGCAATTAGTTTACCAAGCATATTACAAATGTGAATACATTCTTCTCGTAAATTATTATGTTCGAATTCAGGAATTAGTTTTTCCTTGCTTAAAATAGTTGAGCAGTGTGCATAATTCCGTCGTCATTGCGACTGCGAGGCGAAGCCGAAGCAGGAAGCAATCTCGATTTTAGGGATTGCGCAGCCTGTTCCGAGCCTGTCTTGAGTTTGCTTCGGTCGCTCCGCTCCCTCGCAATGACACAAATGGATAAACTCTAAACCCATTTCGTAAACTTTTAATCTTTCAAAATCAAAGGTATATTTTTCTTCTGCATTCCACATTTCTACATTACACCTGCATTACACAATCTTTTGCATTACACTGACATTACACATTACACGTTACACTTTACACATCTTTCATGCTTCCAGTTTACCTATACAGTAGAGCCGGGATTCATCCACTTTGTCCAGCTCTCCGCTGATTATCCTTTCGCAGCCGCTAACCGTATCCTCTAATAAAACATAGGCCCCCTCCCTGCCGGTATACAGCTGGGCGGTAAAAAACGGCTGGGAAAGAAAATTCTGCAGCTTCTTTGCCCGGTCAAAGATAATTTTTTCCTCGGGAGAAAGTTCCTCTTTACCGATAATCGAAACAATACGGTCCAGTTCATCGTAGCGCTGAAAATGCCGCAGCACATCCTGGGCCACTTCAAAATGCCTCCTGCCGACCACCGATGGGGTTAAAGAGTTTGCCGATGACTGCAAAGGGTCTATCGCCGGATAGAGCCCGCGCTGCACAAGTGAACGCGAAAGGACAATCAAGCTGTCCATATGCGCAAATATCGCTACAACCGCAGGGTCTGTAAGGTCATCCGCAGGGACATAGACCGCCTCGATAGCTGTAATACTTGCGCCTTTCTCCGAATGTATCTTTTCATGCAACTGGCTTATCTCACTGTTAAGTGTTGACTGATATCCTCCCTCGGAAGGAATCTTTCCTAAGAGAATAGCCAGCTCGCTTCCTGCCTGGACAAAACGAAAGATATTATCCATAAAGAAAAGCACGTCTTTTCTCTGTTTTAACACAAACTCTGCCAAGGCAACTGCGGTGTGCGCTGCTTCAAAACGCATCCCCGGGGATTCATTCATCTGGCCGAAGATTAATATGGAACGTTTCAGGAGGTCAGCGCGCAAAAATTCATGGTAAAGTTCATTACCCTCACGGATACGCTCGCCAACCCCGGCAAAAATACAGGTTCCGCTTTGATAACTGATAATATTGTGGATGATTTCAAGGATAAGAATTGTTTTTCCGCAAGCAGCGCCTCCGAGCAGGCCGCTTTTAGAACCCTTGACTAACGGAAAAAGCAGGTCAATCATTTTTATCCCGGTAATAATAACCTGCGGTTTTGCTGCAACATCCAGGTCAACTTCTAACCGAGACTTTGCAGTTATATTTTTTATGGGCACCGAGTCGCTAAGGTCAAGTTCGGCCTTATGGTCAATAGGGTTAACCAAGGCATTTAATACCCGGCCGTAGAGCTGATTTATGTCACGCGGCATAACTATCCCTTTTTCCTGCATGCCCACAGGCATATTGCGCCCCACGCCATAGGTAAATCCTAATGCCACGCAACGACAGATATTATTGCCGCGGTGCTCAACTACTTGCAAGCCGATCTCCTTACCCAGCCTTGTAGAAACCTTAAGCATTGTGCCTATTACAGGGAGGCTGGCGCCAGCTACAAATTGCGCATCAACCACTGAACCGTAAACCGCAACTACTTTAGCTAAACAATTGGAGGAATCCATAATTTATCTTTCTCCTCCCAATAATAAACGCGCTGCCGAAAGTTCGCGTATGGACTTATCAGATAAACCGTGCAGGTATTTAAAATACTCCATGCGCAAATGGTTATTAATCTTAGTCAGCTCCTGGACACTGCCTTCAAGGTGCATGATACGCGCGGCAAACTCTGCCAATTTGCTTGACCAGAAGATATGGTAAAGGCGAAAATCTAACCAGGACTTAACCCATCCCTCAATTACTACCTGAGCATTAGGCTCAACCAACAGATGCGGCAGTGACCCGCTAGAAGCACCAGGAGTTCTCGGTGAAGGTAATAAAGTTTCCAACTCTACCTGTTGGGCAGTGATGTTGATAAAACGCGAGTAAACCGCATAAACCCTGCCGACTGTAGCGCTTAAATACTGGCTTAAAAGATAATCTCTTACCTTAGCCAATAACTGCGGCTCGAGCTTCTCTCCCGGTGAATCAAAAAAAGAAAAACTTAGCTGAAGCTCTCTTAAATAATTTGCTCCCTGCTGGCCCACGCAGGCGATATTATCCTGCTGCCTTTTTGCGTCCAGGAGCCTATTCACCAGGAGAAAATTCAACTCTCCCAGAAAACCTTCATCGGAACTTACTAAAAGTAAAAGCGCGGGAAGATTTTCTTTTGGCGTCAGCAAATCACTTTTTATCCCTGAGGAAAGCAACACGCCAAAAACATCGTCGAGCAGCCGGATAAAATCCTCAGAGGGCTCCTGCGTTAGACGAAACTGGTTAAACTGCAGGGTTGCTGCCAGTTTCATTACCTCAACCAGGTCTCCAAGATTTTTATTAAACTGCAGGTTTGCTTTTAGTTTCCCTACAGGTATCATTTATATATGAGCAGTGTGCATAATTCCCTCGTCATTGCGAGGCACGAAGTGCCGAAGCAATCTCGATTCAGAGATTGCTTCGCTCGCTTTCGCTCGCTCGCAATGACGGGCAATGACGCGCTTACTAACCTATATTAGAGCTGCGGAAGAAATCTTTTATCGCCTTATCCAGCAGCTGCTTTATTTCTTCACTTAGCTCGCCTTTGGTGTTTAGCTGTTCCACTAAATTTTGATAATGCTTGGATAAATAAACGAAGAAATTATTTTTAAAGAACTTTACCTGCTCTATGCCGATTGACTCGAGGATCTTCTGGCGAAAGGCATAAAAAATAGCAATCTCTTCTGCCTGGCATACAGGAGCGCCGTTCTCCTGAATTAAGAGCTCATAAAGCGCCTTACCCCGCTGCAGCTGCTGGACAGCCTCGGGGCTAAGTTTGGTGCGCAGACGCGTAAGCCTGAGCAGTGAACGGTAACGCACATATTCATAACGCAGGCCTTCGCTTAATTTGCGGATTGCCGGGCATTGCACCTTGCTTCCGATACGCGAAACCGAAAGCTCCAGGTCAATGGCGGGTTTAAAACCTTCCTGGAAAAGTCCGGCGTTTAAATAAATCTGACCGTCGGTCATAGAAACAGTATTTGAACAAATGTAACCTGTAATATCGCCCTGCAAAGTTTCTGTCAATGGCAGAAAAGTCATTGTCCCGCCGCCGAATTCTTTTTTGAGGCGCCCGGCGCGCTCCATAAGCTGTGAATGCAAGAAGAAAATATCTCCGGGGTAAGCCTCTCTCCCGGGCGCGCGGCCAAGCAACAAGGACATCTGCCTATAAACCCAGCTATGCTTAGTTAAATCATCAAAGACAATTAAAACATCTTTGCCCTTATACATAAAATATTCGCCCAGTGCCGCAGCAGTATAAGGGCAGATATACTGTTCAGAGGTAGATGAACCTGCGGAAGCACAGACAGCTAAAAGATAATCCATGCATCCTTGCTGGTTTAAACTCTGCATAATTTTATTAAAAGCAACGCTGCTTCCGCCTATCCAGCAATATATGCAGATAACGTTTTTACCTTTTTGATTGATTATCGTATCCAGCCCGATACTGGTTTTACCGAGTTGACGGTCTCCGACAATAAGTTCGCGCTGGCCCTTCCCCAGAGGAATAAGTATATCAATTATTCTTATTCCCGTATGCATTGGCTGGTCAATAGGCTCACGTTCCATAACTCCGGCTGCCTGGCGAAAAACCGGATAGAAATCCGCCTGTTCAATTTTGCCTTTTCCGTCGAGCGGATTACATAAAGAATCAACTACCCTGCCGATAAAATCTTCGCCTACCGGAACATTCAGCAGCCCGCCGCGGTTAGAAACCACGTCTCCCACTTTTATCCCGCGCTCATCGCCAAAAACAATCCCAAAAGCATGCTCCGCGTTAAATTCGATAATCATCCCTTTTAACCCATTATCAAATTCAATCACATCCTGGTATGAGCAGTTAGGCAGGCCGCTGATTTTCACAATCCCCTGCCTGAGCTCTTCAATCCTGCCGACTTCTTTTATATCTAACGCTTCTACTTTCATTGGACGTTCGTCTGGCCCCTATCCACTAACCACTATCCACTATTCACTAAAATCACTAACCTAATTTCCCACTCCCCTACGGAGAGGTTCTTCCTGCCAGCTTTTTTATTTCAACCTCGAAATATTTTTTAATCTCTTCCCACCCTACTTCTTTTAACATCCTTGGCATTTCCTCAGACTCGGCATCGCTAAAGAACACCAAACTTTTTTGAATATGGATAAGATTAGATGCTACCCTGCCATATTTCTTATGGTAAAATGTTAATATTTCGTCTAATCTATAGCCGGTCTTGCAGATAAAATACAAATCAATGAAATCCCTCTTTGCCCCCCGACCTGCTATAGCGTCTATTTTCATTGCTGCAATGTCACGGATATCAGCCACCCTCAATGCCGAATAGCTTAGAACAGGAAAAATCAAGGGGTATTTATAAACAAAGAGACTAAACTTTATTCCTTTAAATTTACCCAAAACGGTCCCCTTGCCTGCCTGCTCTTCGTCAAAAGAACCTAAATTTGACAACTTATGAGAAAAAACTTTAGGGACGAACTCTTTAGCTGTAAAAAAATCAAAATCTACAGAAATACGGTGCCCTAATTGAAGCGCTGCTGCTGTACCGCCTGCTAAATAGGCATCTTGCAAGATGCCTGACCGGCCTAATACGGCCAGAATACCCTTGGCTCCCTTGACGAGCGTCTCTTCAAACATAACACCTCCTCCCTGGGCATTCCTAATACAAGAACCCAATAATTAGCGCTTTTCCGAGAGTAGTCACGAAAATTAGACAAGGCATTTTTTATTTCTGACTCCTCAAAGTTCTTATGCATCCAGACAACAGCCTTTTCATCGCCATAATTCAAAATCCGCTTAAGGATATATAGCCTGTTTTTCTCCAGGCCTATCTTTTTGAAATCCACGTCCCAAAAGTAACCTTTTAGGAATTCAGGTAGCCTTTTCATCGTCTGTCTCCTAATCACTATCCACTATCCACTAATCACTACTATTTAAGCTGAGGAATTATTCTCTGCAACTTGTTCTTGAGCGTCCCGTCGATAACCATCCCGCCCATCTCAACTGTCAAGCCACCGATTAAATTTGAGTCTATCTGCTCGCCTAACTCTACCTCTTTCCCGGTCTTCTCAACCAAGACACGTTTAAGCGCATCCCTCTGCCTCTCCAAAAGTGGAAAACCAGAGACAACTTTTACCTGTGTGCCTTGCACATTAAACTGCTCCTTGGGCAGCCGGGAGATCTCTTTAATTATCTCGTTAGTAAACTCATACTGCAAAGCTATCTTATCGGTTTCAGTAAGCAACTCGGCAATCATCCTGGAAGCAAGCTCAAGGCTTTGGCTCAAAATATCTTTTCCTACACTTACTTTAAGTTTCTCTGCCTCAAGGCGTCCTTCGCTAATGATTTTCTCTGCCTGCAGCTTAGCCTGCTCTTCTATGTTTAAACGTATACGGTTGGCTTCCTTATTTGCCTCTTCGATAATAAGCTCAGCTTCCTCTTTTCCTTGCTGAATCTGCGCCTGGCTTTCTTCTTTGGCGCGCCTGAGCTCCTCATTAAGCTCCTCTTCCTTAGCTAAGTTTTCCTCATGCAAAGTGTTGAGCCTGGCGAGTGCGGATTTTAGGTGGCGGGAAAAAAGAAAACGCAAAAGAAAGATAATCCCGATGAAGGTGATAATCTGGATAATTAAAAGCTGGGTAAGCATATAAATTTGTGTAAGGTTAAATGTGTAACGTGTAATGTAAGTGTAATGTCTAATTGTGTAATGGAAAACCTTGTTTTCCGTTACACGTAGTTACATTACACCCGCATTACACATTACACGTCACACATTACACAGCCTTCTGGATTATTTTATTTAGTAAAAAGATTGTATAAAACCAGAAGCGCTAAAATTGCAATTGCTTCTGAAAAAATAAAAGACAAAATCATAACGATAAATATTCTTGGGCTTGCGGAGGGGTTACGTGCTACGGATTTGACAGCGGCATAGCCGACAAAGGCAATAACCGCAGCCGGGCCGGCAGTGCTTAAGAACATCACGATTATTAATGCCAATGTGGACATATATGGTTTGGGTTTGCTTCGGTCGCTCCGCTCCCTCGCAATGACGTCATTGCGAGGCACGAAGTGCCGAAGCAATCTAGTTCTTACGTTTGCGCAAAAACTGTCAGGTTGTTTGAACGCATAAAGGCGATACCATCTTTTACCAGGATACGTTTATTAGAAAAAACGACATTGCCTTTTTTCAGCCTGACCACAAAGGACTGGTGAAAATCAAGCACGCACATCTCTCCTTCAACCGCAGGGAGTAAAACCTGTTTCGCCATCCCCTGCCAGAGTGCTTTTTTAGGCTCCAATATAGAGAGTCGCATTAATTTATTTGTGTAATGTTAAATGTGTAACGTGTAAAGTAAGTGTAATGTTTAATTGTGTAATGGAAAATCTTTTTTTCCATTACACATAGTTACATTACACCCGCATTACACATTACACTTTACACATTACACAACCTTTTACGCAGAGCACCACTTGTTCTTGCCGGCTTTCTTGGCCTGATAAAGGGCCTCATCTGACTTCTGAATCAAATCCTCTATGCCCTGGGCATTTTCGGGTATACTGGCGATGCCGATACTCACTGTTACCGGCAGGAAAAGCCCCACCTGAACACGCAAGCGCTCAGCAATAATCTGGGCGCTGTTTTTATTCGTCTGCGGCAGTATAATAGTGAACTCTTCGCCGCCGTAGCGGCAGACCACGTCCACCCCGCGCACAGAATTCTTAAAAACCTTGGCGGCATTTTTCAAAAGCTCATCTCCCGCCGAATGCCCTTGCGTATCATTATAATTTTTAAAATCATCAATGTCAAGCATTAGTAAGGAAAGCGGCGCCGGAAAACTCTTTACACGGTTGACTTCAATATTAATTAACTCATTGAAATAGCGTCGGTTAAATAATCCGGTAAGCCCGTCGCGCACAGCCAAACCCATAAAATAATCCTTCTCGCCACTGGTAGAAAGCAGGAAATACCTTTCCACTGCCCGCTCCACGACAATACGTATCTCTGAGCTGTTTAAAGGCTTGGTAATATAGCCGTAAGCCCCTGCCTCCATGGCTTCAATGGCTGAAGCAATAAATGAATAAAGGGTAATTACCAGAACATTGGTCCCCGGGGACAATTTGTGCACCTCTTTAGTGAACTGGATGCCGTTCATGCGCGAAGAGCGCATCTCGGTGATAGCCACTGGAAAGGGGCTTGAACGTAATAATTCCAGGGCTTCGCGCGGGTCATTTGCGAGACAGACGCGGTAACCTGCGGATTTCAAAGTAGACTCAAGCAGGCCTGCGGCTGTTGGGTCATCCTCAACCACTAATATATTGATATCTTTCTCTATCAAGGCTCCTCCTTAACATCTAATGTTGCTTCAACATAAAATTCTTCCACGCCTGTTCCATTTCATCAAGACTCGCAAAGCCATAAGTGCTCAGCAGCGCCTTCTGCCACTCTGTGCCGTCGCGAACCTTGCGGCTAAGATCCAAAAAACGGTCCTTGCCGAATTGCTCCATAAGAAAAACAATGATTGAGGCTGACTCAGCATAAAATACATTGGGACTGACTAAGGTAGAATCCTTAATCTCGGAGAGCTTGTCAAATTTCAGGTATAAGTTTCGCTGAATCAGCTTCTTGGCTATCTGCAGGCGCAAAGCCAAACTACTCTTTTCCTGGGAACTGGCTATACCTTCATCTACCCAAAGCGGCAGGTCTTTTTTGTCTCCGATAAATTCCCTGAAGATTATATGCGTCATCTCATGCGGAAGTATGGAATCAAAAAAGTTTTCCTGGCCGATATATGTCTTAATCGTGCGTTCTTTTACCGACACTATCGCCCCGCTCCATCCTACACGCTGGGTATCATTATGATAGTCTAAGCTATCTTTGTATAAATATATTTTTGCGCGGTTATCCCAGTTCCAGAAATCAAACCTGCGAAAACCTAATTCATCAACGATACTGTTGTAATAATCCTCAGCCTTCGTAATAACCTCATCTACAAAACCCGCAGGAGACTCCTGATAATAAATAACGAAGTGCTGCGATTTCTCCGTCTGCCAAAGCGCACTGGTCACCTCAGCAGACGCCGGCACCGCCATCATCACAAATATAACAAGACCGTTTCTAAATATCCCCATATAAATTTGTGTAATGTGTAAAGTGTAACGTGTAATGCGGGTGTAAAGTAACTATGTGTAACGGAAAAAGATTTTCCATTACACAATTAAACATTACACTTACATTACACGTTACACATTTAACATTACACAGTCTTTTAGAACTGTCTTGGGGATTATTCTTGCAGGGGTTTTTGTTCTGTTTCCAGTTTTGTCTGACGCTGCCAGATGAAAAAGAACCCCGCGCCCAAGAGACCAAGAAATATAATAATAAATAAAATAATCTTCCAGGTAAACCCGGTCAGCCCTTTGGGCGCAACTTCGGACAACAGGGTTTTTGCCGCCAGCAGGTCTGCCTTAGCCGAATTCAGCAGGCTTAAGCTATTACGGTAATTGGAGATTTTATAACCCGGGCTAACAGAAGAAACCTCCTGCATCTGCTGGACCTCCTTAAGTTTCTTCTCTATGCCAATGTAGAGTAAATTCGCCCGCTCAAAGAAATTAGTTTTTTTAAATGCCTCCAGTGTATCCTTGGCCTCCTGGCGCAGTATGGCTATCTGCGTTTCATCAATGACCCAGACATCCTTAATCTCAACCGCTTTTTCCAAAGTTTCCTTCGGCTTAAGCAGGTATTCCCCATATACGTAATAACTGCCCTGCTGCGTATCGTAAGCAACCTCAAGGTCATCCTTATAAAGGACGTCCTCGGGTTTTACCTCCAGCGGCAGATAGACCTTAATCGGCACTGTCTGCTCCGAATCCGCGGGGTTTATTGCCATAAGGCGCATAGTTATCCCTGCCTCTGCCTGCTTGAGCAAAAAACATAAAAACATAAAAACAGAAAAACAGAAAAACAGAAAAACAGCGGGTTTCCGGTTCATAGACCCTCTTCTCTCAATTAGACTTTTTGTCTTTTCTAACCTTAGAACTAAATGCTTTTAATTGCCTTGCTAAATTCTCTGCTCTGCTTAAATATTTATTATGTTCCTCTTCCATAATATAGCTATCATCTAAAGCACAATCCAAACATGCAACCGCTTCATTTACAGAAGTCAAAGAATTGTTTAGAAATCTACTAAAATCTGTATCTGAATATCTATCTGAACCTTCAGCAATATTTAACAATATCGAATCTAACGCCCTCCATAACTGAGATGTCAAATTATATTGTTCATCTATAGGGAATTTCTTTCTACTCAGTTCTTTTAATTCTTTACGAAACTGCCTCGCATCATTATATACAGGAAATCCCCTAAACCTAAAAATATCACTCATATTATAACATAAAAACAGAAAAATATAAAAACACTATGATTTAGTTTTTCGGTTTTGTTTTTTTGTTTTTTTGTTTTTTAGTTTTTAGGTTTATTTAAACTCAAACCACGTCTGCACCACCGGTTTCTTAGCCGCATTCTCAATCAGCTTCTGGCTAATCTCCATAGCCGCCTTCAGTTCCTGCGCCTTATTCTTCAGGTATGTAATATCTCCCTTCTTGTCCTTTGAAACATTGTAGAGCTTCTCAAGGTTGATGCCTGTGGTGCCGCCGATACTTCTAATCTGCTTGCTCATTGCCTCAAGCTGCGTGAACACGCTCTCCAGATTGCTGATGGCGCCCTTAGTCTCCTGCACCTTGCCGATGATCTGGGTACTCAGTTTCGTCAGCGCGCTGTCAATCGCGTTAAACTGAGTATTAAGCGTATCGGCTACATCGCGCAGGCCGCCGATGCCAGTGGTCGAACCCAACACCGCCGCCACTTGACCGGATACTTCCTCTATGTTCGTCTGCGTGACCGTCATCACCAGCGCGTCAGCAGTGCCCTGCGTGGCCTCAGTGCAGACCACTGTGAAATCTCCAGTGCCCCAGGCCGCCAGGAAAGTGACCTTATAGGTATAGACGCCGGTAGTGCCTATTTCAAGCAGCGGCTTGCTGTTAACGCGAATCCTGTTCTTCGGGTCATACACCGTCACCGTCGGACTCAGGCCGGTAGTGGTGCGGTAGGAGATTTCCACCGCATCGCCCTGCTTAACCGTTGTATCCCGGTTCAGGATTCCCGACTGCACATGCGGCTTGACCTCCTGTTCAACGGCAGTAACCAACTGCTGCCTGGCTTCGGTAATCTTCGCCGGAATGGTTGTCTCCGCAGCAGTCAGGATGTTTATTGCCTGGCCTTTGACCTCGCTTATCTTCTGGGCTATCGTCTCTTCGCCGACACCTCCGGTAACACCCAACACCTTCTGCACCTCTCCGACGATAGTCTGGCCCGTAGTAACACCAAGGCTCTGTTGTATAGCCTGGATATCAAGAGCCCCGGTAATCTGGAAAGGAACCACTCCCCACATATAAGGCCCCCCCTGATACTGCAGCCGCAGCCGGGCAAAATAATTCTTGCCCTGAATAAGTTTACCGTTTGCGCGCAGGCCGCTCCACTTTACGTTAAAAATTCCGTTCTGGTTCAAAACGCTGCTTATCGCCTGAGTCGAATCAATAAGGCTATTGTTTGTTGATTCCTCGAAAATTTCAATAAAACCCTCCGTAACTCCGTCGCTACCGCTGGCTATCATCGTGTCCTGCTGCATCAGCCAGCCGTTAACCGAGAGAGTATCGGAGTTGGCGTCGTAATAATACGAACCCTGCACATTAAGCACCTTGGTAACCAGTTGCTGCGGCATCTTCACCTTCCAAAGGCTGTAGTTGCTAGAAGAGGGGTCAAGGGTATTAATTATGGTGCCGTCGGAAAGTCTTGCCCAGCCGTCATCATATGCCTCCCATTCGGTGACCGCGGTCGCTAGGTAGGCGTCGCGCGACCATACGGAAGTGTATTTCTTGTTGGGATAATAATAAAGGGTGTCCCCTGACTTAAGGCCGCTTGTCATCTCAAATTGAGTGTCGCTTGCCAGGTCTGTGCTCTTAACAATAAGCGCAGATAAATCTCCGACAAGGCCGGCTTGGTCAACCACCTTCCACTTTATAGCGTAGTAAGTAACCGTAAACTGCCGCAGGTCATATACCAGCGGGTCAGACGGGTCCTCTATTTTTATGTACACGTTGCTATTGGGCGCATGCGTGGAGGGTGTGAGGTCCAGCACAGTCCAGGTGTAGGTGCCGATACCCGGATTCGTTACCACCGTCGGAGCAGTAACGTTATCCCCTCCATCCATATTGAACCAGACAGCGTCAGAACCATTGCCGTTGGCGCTGTAAGAAAGCTTTGCATTTGCTACATTACCGATAGTGGACCAGTTAATGGAAGCGGTCTTGCTCACAAAAAGCCTTGCCTGGGCAGCAGGGGCAGTTATAACAAACGTTCCGACTACCCTGAAAGCGCCGCTGTCCTTGTAAATTGTCTGGTTGCTTTCGTCAATAACTCTCACCTTTGCAGCTACAGCTGTGCTCAGCGGTATAGTGGTCTTCCAATTGCCCCCTGCATCTTTCCAATTATAGGTATAGGTGCCGCTAGAAGCAGTTAACCCTTCAGCAACAGTATAAACGTCGTTGACAAAATCAGCGGTCGGTGAATAGAGTATCTTAACCGTGGATATATCTTTTCCGCGGGCAGCCCATTTAATCTGGAAGTCTGTGCCAATGATAATCCTATCATTGGTCTTCGGGCTGGTCACATCAATGCGCGGTGCGGTAATTTCAAATTGCTCTGAAATACCCTGCACCGTAAAACCTCTACCGGCCCAGTCCATATCCTTGACGCGAATCTTGGCGGTTGCGGAAACCGTGATGTTATCCGTAATTGTCCAGAGGTAACTTCCCGTATTCTGCTGGTTGGCGACAAGCGTTACCGCATCGCTAAAATTTCCATTTGCCGAGTAGGCAATGGTCAGGTTGGGATAGATTGTTCCGTCGCCAACCCACTTAATCTCCATATTCTGGTCGCCCTTAACCCAAATGTCGCCGGATTTAGGCGCGCTAACAGTAATGCTGGCTAAAGTTATAGCAAATTTAGCTGCTGACTGGCCATAGGCAGTCTCGTCGGTTGAGCTCTGCACCCGCACCAGGCAGTCACTGGAAACATTGCCTTCCGGAATAACCCAGGGATAGTTCCCGCTGTTGTCAATCGCGTTTGCAGTAATCAGGCTCCAGCCAGTGCCGTTATTCGTGCTGTAGTAGAGCTTGACCTTGGGCACTGTGCCGGAAGTTGACCAGACAATATTATAAACCTTACCAGTCACCCAGGTCTGGCCGCCGTTAGGCACGTTAAGGATAATATTAGGCTTAATTAAGAAAGTAGTATCTGAAGTATCCGATATCTGGGAATCGCTTGCATCCACAACCTTCACTAAGCAGGTATCCGAGATATCGTTCGGGATTGTCCAGGCATACTGGAGCACACTCGCATCAAGCGCAGCGCCACTGGGAACCACATTCTTCCAGGTCGGCGTCGGGGAATTTGCATCCGGGCAATAATAGAGTTTAACCTGGGCTACATCGCCACTCTTCGCCCACTCAACTATGTGCACCTCGCCCACCTTCCAGGTAACCTGGGTGTTGGGCGAGAGCATAGTTACATTACCGCGCTTAATCTTAAACGTTCCTGCTGAGACAGCATAGGCAAAACCTGTGCTATCAGCCAGATTGCTGACGCGCACCTGCGCGCTATTCGCGGAGACCTCAGGCACACTCCAGGATTCATTCAGGTCGTTGGTCTTGGTGTAAGTGCCGTTGTTTATCTCGCTCCAGGCCGCCCCGTCAGTGGTATATTCAATCTTGACGTTATTAATCACGCTGCCGCTGGCGTTCTGCCAGGTGATACTGTAGTTTGAGCCGCCCAGCCAGATGCTTCCATCTGTCGGCGCGGTAATCGTAAAAGGCGCAACAATATTAAGTGTGGCGGTCTTAACCAGAATCTCAGGCTTAGAGGCATCAGAAACGCGCACCACGACATTATTGCTTAATTCATGCGTGATAACCCACGGCCCGCTATCGGTAATCCCGTCAAAACGGTTGTCGTTAGAAATTCCCAGGGCGATATCTTGCCAGGCGCCAGCGTCAACCGAGTAGGCTATGTTGACAGTGGGAACGCTTCCGCCTGTATCCCAGCGGATCTGATAACTCAAACCGCTGATAAGGGTAGTCTTGGTCTGGCCCTGGGCCGTGGTAATAATTGCATTCTCCAGGCCGCCGCTGGAGAGCATAAAGTTATGGCTTGAGATGCCATACGCCAGGCTTTCGTAACGGGAATCCGTAATCTTAATGTAGCAGGTATCAGAACGAAAATCAGCGCCGTACTTATCAGACGGATTCCAGGAGTAATAGGTATTGGTGCCGGTCTCACCGATATAATCCCAAGTCCCATCTGCTCCCTGGGTTGAGCAATACACTTTAACACTGCTAATAGTTCCTGTGGTTGTCCAGGTAATATTCTTGGAGACCGTTACCGGCCAGCCAGTGCCTTCAGCTGTCGGATAGGTGAGCGTCAGCACGCCCATAATCTTAACCGGCTCGGAAACGGCATAGAGGTTGCTTGATTCTTCGCCGTTAACCACTGCCACAATCCTAACCTTGCAGTCCGAGGAGATATCATCCGGGATAACCCAGTCGTAGGAGGTTTTCTGGCCGTTCGGGTTAACAGCAATGGGGTCAACAGTGATTGGCTTCCAGGTCGGCTCAGCCTGACTGGCATTCGTGGAATAATAAAGCCTCGCCTGCACAATACCGCTGTCAGTGCTCCAGCGCAGGTTAGTAGTGCTACCCACGGTCAGCAGGCTATTTGCAGCCGGCGTTTCAAAGGTAAACTTGCCGCCGATAATCCAGCCGGTATTGTTGCCTTCATCAATAGAGTTAACCGGCACAATCGTCTTCTGGGCAACGCTGTCCTTCACGTTAACATAGCTGACCGCCGCGTGGTTGGCGTCAATATACCAGGTCTGCGGAGAGGACTGGCTGTATAATTTAATATTATCTCCTTCAGCGCCGGTAATCGTAAACGTGCCCTGCACGGTCTGCACGAGGTTGGCTGAGAAGTAAAGCCGTTTGCCGCTGGTGGTGCACTCTAAGTCGTAAAAAGTAAAACCGCCGCTGATATTAGTATTGTTCAGGCTGGCCAGCACAACTTTCTTATTATTATGCACAAAACTGCCGGCGGTAAGGATCAGGTTGCGCTGCACAGTCAAGGTATCCTGTAATGCCCAGGAGGTATCCGCATCATCAAAGGTCAGGTCATAGAACTGCTGGCTTGCTGAGAGGATTGTCTTCTGCCCGCTTCCACCCTGCATAGTAACTGCCGAGGTTGACGGGGTGAAGGTAATGCCGGTAAAATCAATGCTGCCTGAAGAGTTGAACTTAGAGCTTCCACCTAAGAGGTTCAGGACAGCGCTGGTTGTGCCGCTGTAGGCCTTGGTGATTGTTCCGATGGTATGCGTGCCGCTGCCTAAGTTCAAGGTTGCCGGGTAGGTCGCATTATCAGGTGCGCCTAACCTTAAAGTGCCGCAGGTAAGCGAGAGGCTGGAAAGCTGTATCTCTTTATTGGTAGCAGGCGTGGTATAGAAGGTTACGGAGTTATTGCCAAAGTCCCAGGCCCCGGTTGCCGCCAGTGTGCCTGCGTCTGCGCGCCAATAGATACTATCAGTCACTAAGTTATTGGGAAGTTTAAGGGCATTCTGGGAAGTGTGGTTCTCAGTGTAAATGGCAGAGAGGCTGCTGTTAACAACAAAGGCTGCTGCGCAATCAATGGAATTGCTTGTCCCATATGCGTAGAGGCTCTTTGCTGCGCCAACAAGAGTGCCTGTGCCAAAGGTAACTTTATTCACTGCAACATTGCCGGTAAAGGTAGTAACCATATTGTTAGCGCAGATAGACAAGGTGTTGATGCGGCTATCCTTATTCGGGCAGCGCACTTCACCGCTTGCGCTTTGAGTCCAGGTAGCGGTGGAAGCAAGTATATTTGCTTTATCAGCAATGGAAACATTCTTAAAGCTAACTGCCTTGGCGTTATCAATGAGCTTTCCGTTTGTGATGGTAAGCGTATTGGAAACAGCCAACGGGCTGGTCAGGGTCCACTCCCCGCCTGTTCCGTTAAGAATCAGGTTGTAGAAAGAGTTATTCAAGGGTATGGATACCTGGCGGCCGCTGCTGGTTGAGTTCAAGGTCACCGTGGAGGTTGCCGGGGTTAAGCTTTGCGTGATAATGAAACTGCCGGAGCAGTTAATTGCCTTTGCTTCAGTTACCACTGCGCTTGCTGCCGTAAAATCGCCGCTAATATTAAAGGCTCCGCTTCCGGAGAAGTTAACCGTGCTGAATGAATTGCCGGCAGTCGTAATTGCCTGCGCAAGTGTGCCGCTCAAATTCAACGTGGAGGTGCCCGGGGTTACGTCTATACTGGTAAGGTTGATATCGCTGGTGCAGTTTAACGTGCCTGAACCCATCTGCAGTTTTAACGTTCCGGTAACTGTTCCTGCGTAGGCTTTGGCAAACGACTTTATGGTATGCGTGCCGCTGCCCAGGTCAAGGTTGGCATTTTTGTTTGCTGCCGCATCTGAACCAAGCTGCACGTCGCCTGCGCTAAGGCTATATGCGCCCATCTTCAGCGACCCGCTGGCCCCGCTATCCGTGTAGAAACGCACATCGTTGTTGCCAAAGTCCCAGGCCCCGGTTGCTGATGCCCCGCTTGTCCTGAACCACCAGTCAATTGTCCCGCTGACAAAATCATCAGGCAGCTGGAAAGCGCCTTGGCTAAGACAGTCGTGAACCTTGATTGCCGCCAGGGTCCCCAGGGTTGTCCCGACGATAAACTGCTCGCTATCGGTAGTAATAAAATCAGTGTTCCCGTAAATATGCAGTGTCTTCTCTCCACCATAAAACTCACCAATGCCAAATTCAATGCTATTGACATAAAGGTCGCTCTCTAATGTCGTGGTAATATCTGCCCCGGCAATAGCCAGATAATCAATCTTGTTATCTGAATTTGGAGAATTAATCGTTCCGCTCGTCTCTTGCACCCAGGTTCCGCTGGAAACTAACAGGCCGCTAGCGTCGGCAATCTCAAGGTTATGGAAATTAACCGGCCTGCCTGAATCATTAAGTGTCCCTGAAAGAAGAGTTATAGTTTCAGTTGAGGTAATACTGCCTGCCTCACCTATAGAAACCGTGCCGCTGTAGCCGCTATCAATGAGAAAATCCTTGACTGTAACTGCGCTATCCACCACGCAGTCCTTGGAGGAGGTGGCATCAAAGATAACGCTCTCATCCGCAGTCGGAATCGTATTATCTTCCCAGTTAGCTGCGGTTGACCACTTGTTATCCCCGCCGCCGCCGTCCCAGGCGCGGATGGGCGAGAATTGCCAGTTGGTATTACTACTAGCCACGTCAATGCTACGGGTAGCAGTAATCTGTTTTATTGCGTTAGAGTCGCGCACCTCAGCTAACAGGACATTGGCAGTTTGCGCATCAATACTCCACTGGCTGCCTGTATTTGTGCTGTTCAGCTTAATCCTGCTTGCGCTTGAACCGGTAATATCAAACTCGTGGGTTACTGTTATGGTCTTACCCGCAGCAAACTTAATCTGCTTGCCTGCCACAGCGCAGCTTAAGTCATACAAGGCGCTGTTGTTAGCAGCAGTGAAATTTCCGTCTATGGTAGCGATATCCTGGCCAATAAGAATAAGTTTCTTTCCATTAGCAGTAAAGGTTCCGTTACTATAGGTAATGCTTCCTTTGAGCGTCAGGTCATCTTGCAGCTGCCATTCAGTATCCGTATCATTGAAAATAACGCTATATAGCGGCTTATCGGCGGTGGTAATGCTCTTGACCCCGGTTGAATTAGCAAAACTTAGTGTTGAAGTGCCACAGGTCCAGGTAAATGGGGTCAGGTCAAGATTGCCGGAATAATTACTAATAGTAGCAGCAGCCATTTCAATACTTAAGGTAGCAGTAACTGTGCCGCTGTAGGCCTGGACAAATGAACCGATAGAATGCGTGCCGCTGCCTAAATTAAGATAAGCAGGCGCGTCCGCAGCAGTCTTGCTTCCTAACTGAATGCTTCCTGCAGTCAGGTTATAATTATTTGCCCCGTCGGTTAATGCAACTTTGCCGGTTGCGGCTGCATCAGCATAAAAACGGAAAGTGTTGTTGCCAAGGTCCCAGTTGCCGGTTGCTGCAATTGCTCCGGTTGGACGGTAGAATTCAACAGCATCCGTAACCAGATTACTACCCAGGTGCATCACTCCCTGGGACTGCACGCCATTTACCTTGAGCGCGGCCAATTTGGTTGAGGCAGTAAAGGCTGTGGAGCTATTGGTTAGAATCGGGTTCGTTGCTGCTGTAAGCGTAATGGTTTTACTTTCGCCCTTAAACGTGCCAATGCCAAAGCTCAGCACATCTGCGCTAATATCGCTGCCTAATGTGGTGGTCTTGCCGCTGGCTGCAACATTCAACTGCTTAAATTTATTGGCAGCATTGGTAACTGTTCCTGTATCATTTTGATTCCAGGTGCCTGTAGAAACCAGGCGGTTAGCTGCATTAACAACACTCAGGCTCTTAAAGTTTATTGTCTTGGCATTATCAATAAGTTTGCCTGCGGAAACCGTTACTGTGCCTGCTGCAGTCAGGTTATCTGCCAGTGTCCACTCTCCGGCTGCGCCGCTAAAGGTAACGTTGGTAAAACTAACTCCACCCGGATTAAACGTCTTTCCGCTGGCAGTAGCGGTAAATTCAATTGAGGGCTTAATGCTGGTGCTAGTAAAAGAACCCGGATTAAAGCTGCCGCCGCAGGTAAGCGTGGCGCTGGTTGTGCCTGAGAAGGTAAGCGCATTAAAAGTAATATCAGCCGCGGACATAGTAAACGTATTCCCGGACATCGTCAGCGAGGCGCTGCCGGGTGTAAGCGTAATATTACTGCCGCTGGTATTCCAGTTGCCACCCACGCTCCAGCTGCCGCTTCCCATAGTGATTGCGCGGGTAGCAGTGCCGGTAGAGCTAAAATCTTTGCCCACGCTAACATCATAAGTAACCGCGTCTAAGCTCCCCTGATTAATCACCAGGTTATCAGTAGTGCTCAAGGCCGCAGCTAAGGTCAGCTTGCCGGTGTAGCCGGTATCTAACGACAGGCTCTTTACCGATGCAGCCACATCCACATTGCAGTCCTTAACCGCAGTGCTGTCAAAAACCACACTATCAGATGTGCCTGGCACTGCCACTATGCTCCAGTTATCCGGATTAGACCAGTTGTTATCGTTGCCTGTGCCTGTCCAGTAAACCGTGCCTATCGGCGTAAAGTTCCAGTTGAAGTTATTGCCGCCGTCATTGGAGCCAGCTGCCATAATCGTCTTTCCGCTTCTGGCATCAGAGTTATAGACGTTAACGTAAACTACTGTTGCCTGGCCCTGCACATTAAAGAGCCAGGAGGGTGTCTGGGAGATGCTGTTTAAAAGCAGGTAATTCCCGGATGCCCCGGCAAAAATAAGGTTGTTGGCTACTGCCTGGGTCTTGGCATCTTCAAAATACAAGTGCTTGCCGGCTGTTATGCACTTTAAATTATAGAAGTTATTATCTCCATAGACCAGGGCATCAGCCACGCCGCTTAAGATAAGGGTGGAAGTCTGGCTATTCATTGTGATTGCGCCGCTGCCCTGAGTGAGGTTCCAGTTACCCAGCACTGTCCAGGTAGAGCCTCCCATATTTAAGGTATGAGTTCCGGCGTTATTGTTTACGCTTAAGCCGGCTGTTGTGCTAAAGGTTACGCTGCCGTTTCCAGCGCTTAACATCACACTGCCGGTATTCGTATCCTTTCCTAACTTAATGTAGCCTAAACCTAAGTTCTTATTGTTGAAGTCAACCGTTGTAGTTGCAGGAGGAGTATCATATATCCCGTAGGTATATCCGTTTGTATCATTCGGATTAAAACCTGAGTCTTGAGTCGTCCAGTTGTAGATTGTTCCATCAGCAGTTGAAACAATGGTAACACCGTTGGTGGAGGGAGTGAGGACTTGGATGATGGATGGCGAGGCTATGGAGAAATTTACGGCAATGTCATCTTTCTTGAATGCGCAGTATGAATCTGTCCCTGGTTGAGTTCCATAATATGTCTTGACGCCGTCAGATGATAAACCATTTTCAATCGTTCCCGTTGTTGCTAGAGTACCTGAGGAAAGAGTGAATTCACGGAACGACGGATAACTATCGGATACTTTCGTAATGTTGAAAGTTGACTTGATTAAAGACCCGGCAGATAAGCCCAAATTGTTCGTTACGGCTGCGGCAAATCCCCCTGCAGTGTCAATACAGGATGTTATGTCAGTCCCCGATACAACAAGTGTATCAAGGCTATTATTCGTCCAGCCTGTTAATTTTTCCGCCGAATACGTCTCCCCCGCTCCTGCTGCCTTGATGTAACCTTCTAATTTCTTGCCGCTGCTGTCTTTGATAACCAGGTATTTGCCGATATTGGAGGTAAGGATATCGGCTGTGGAGAAGTCAGCAAAGGCAACGCCATTGGCAAAACTTAATTTCGTATTTGCCTGGGTTACTGAGCCGGTTGTGGCATTCGGCTCCAAAATGTCATAGCTGTAGCCATTGCTGTCATTTCTATTAAAGCCGTTATCTTCTGACTCCCAATTGTAGGTTGTGCCGTTTTGCGCGGAGACAATGGTCACGCCAGTGGTAGAGGGAGTGAGGACTTGCTTGGCGGAGCAATTATCTAATGTCACGTTAGCATTATTAATATACAAAGAAACATAAATGGAGCCTGAGGTAGTATACTGAGACTTGGTGCCTGTGGTAGAATAAAATCTATCCACACACACTCCAAAATCTACTGGGTGCACACCGTCTCCACCACTCACAGCGATAATATCCATTGAACTCTTAACGAGCCAACCTAACGTTAATGGAGCCTGATGAATATTTTTGTCATATGACGTGTTAGTAACAAAGTGCAATTGCCCCGTTGGCGCTTGTTCCGTATAATTATTAGCATCTGGACTAAAATTTTGTGTCCATCCGGTCGGTACATTTCCAGTCCAATTAGTAAAACTACCATTCGTCACCAACTCGCTTCCATACGTCTCCCCTGTGCCTGCTGCCTTAATCCAGCCTTTGAGCAACTTGCCTGCGCTGTCCTTGATAACCAGATGCTTGCCAATATAAGGCGCGAGGCTGTTCTCTGCGCAGAAATCAGCAAAGGCTGTGCCGTTTACCAAGCTTAGCCTGGCACTGGCCTGGGTTACTGTGCCGCTGGTTGTTGTATTCTTGGCATAGGCGTTAAGCCCGCTGGCTGCGCTGATGTTGCCGGCTACCTGAAAGGTAACCCCGTTAAAGTCAGCTGAGGCATCAATAACACCTGCGCCGTAATTGCCTCCGGGGATGGACACGGTCTTGGCAGTTAGAGGAGCAAACCTGATTATAGCATTATTGGTAATGGTTGAGTTGTTTAAGACCAGAGGAGTATTAGCCAAAGTGTTGCGCAGGGTTAAACTTACCTGGTCTGTGCTATTGCGGGTTAAGGTCCCGCCGCCTAATGTAAGGATATTTAGGACCTGAATATCATCGCTTAATATAGGAGGAATGAGCTTGGGAGCAGGGCAAGAGGCAACGCCGAGGCCTTCAGTAGTTGAAAATATGCTGGTTGAGCCTGATACTGGAGTCCAGCTGAGCCCGTCTGAGGAGTAGGCAATGGAGTTGGTGCCAACGCCTGTTGCTACAAAGCGGGTGCCGTTCCAGGCAATGCCGCGGCCTGTGCTTGAGAATATGCTCTTGCCCAAGCCTGTCCAGGTAATCCCGTCAGTTGAGTAGGCAATCGAGTTAGCACTGCCTAATCCTACTGCTACAAAGCGGGTGCCATTCCAGGCAATGCCTTGGCCATAGTTTGAGAATATGCTGGTGCCTAAGCCTGTCCAGGTAATCCCATCTGAGGAGTAGGCAATGGAGTTGGTGCCCTCGCCTCCTGCTACCCAGCGGGTGCCATTCCAGGCAATGCTGTAGCCTGCGGTTGAAAATATGATGTTGCCCAAGCCTGTCCAGGTGAGCCCGTCTGAGGAGTAGGCAATGGAGTTAGTGCCTTGTCCTACAGCTACGAACTTAGAGCCATTCCAGCAGACGCCACTACCAAAGCCTGAGAATATACTGCTGCCTAAGCCTGTCCAGGTAATCCCGTCAGATGAGTAGGCAATGGTGTTGGTGCTGCTACCTACTGCTACAAAGCGGGTGCCATTCCAGGCAATGCCGGAGCCATTACTTGAGAATATGCTTTTGCCTAAGCCTGTCCAGGTGAGCCCGTCTGAGGAGTAAGCCAGAGTGTTGGTGCTGCCCTTGCCTCCTGCTACCCAGCGGGTGCCATTCCAGGCAATGCCGGAGCCAGAGTCTGAGAATATGCTGCTGCCTAAGCCTGTCCAGGTAATTCCGTCTGAGGAGTAGGCAAGAGTGTTGTTGGTGCTGCCCTTGCCTCCTGCTACCCAGATGTTCTTCGTAGGGTCGCGAGCAATGGTGGTGGTCTTGGTGCTGGCAGCTAAGGAGAGGTTATAAAAGGTGTTGCTCGGATTAGTCTTAAGTGTGCCTGTGCCAGTAAGGTTAACCGTTGAGGTGCCGGCAGTAATGCTATTGCTGCCGCTGGAATCCCAGTTAGCGCCAACTGTAATAGTTGCTGAGCCCAGCTCTGCGCTGAGATTGCTTCCGGTTAAGGTAGCGCTGCCAGCAATAGACCAGGCTGTGGAAGCGCCGAACTTAAGGCTGCGGGTATTGCTTCCGCTGGAAATCAAGTCGTGGCCAATGGTGATATTTTTATTAGTGCCGGTTGCGGCATCATCAAATGTGCCGTTCACTAAGCTAAAATCATTAGCTACCTGCAAAGGCTGTTGCGAGCTAGTGGGCTGGTATTGCCAGGTGCCGCCCACACCATCAAAGGTAACATTGTAGAACTTATTGATGCTTGGAGTATTGGGGTTATAAACCATATCAATGACCTTGGTGCCGCTGGTGGCTGTGAACTTGGTGGTGCAGGCGCCCGGAGTAAAGGTAGCCCCGCTGTCAACCGTAAAGTTGCCGCCAATGTTTAAAACCTGGCCGGTCTTATCCGCTGCAAAATTTAATTCCTGGCCTGAAGCAAGTGAAAGGTCTCCCGGGAAGGTTACGCTCGCATTATTACCAGTAACATTGAGCTTAGCGCTTCCCGTCCAGGTAAGGTCAGAGTAAGTAAAATCAGCTCCGCCGGCTGTATTTACCGTGCCTGAGCCAAAGTCAATATAGCCATGGGTGTATTGGCCGTCAACATAGATATTGCCGCCAATAGTATGCGTGCCGCTGGAAAACAGGATTTTGCCTAAGTAGCCATTAGGATAAGAAGCATTGCTGTTTCCTAATAACAAGTAACTGCCGACAGTAAGGTTTTTAGCATTGGTATCTAAGGTGCCTGTTGCTCCAGATGCTGAATCGCTATAAACTTTCAGATATCCGCCGATATTCCAGTCTCCGGTCATAGTAAGGGTATAAGAACCACTGCTATTAATCATTAAGTTTCCGGATGTAGTTAAAGCGCCCTGGCTTCTGGAGGTGCCCGCCGGAATACGAATTTCCATCAGTGAAGAAATTGTTGCGCCTGTGCCCTGCGTAATAAAGTTATCAATTGTCGGGGAACTTATGCTCAAGAAGTTACCAGTAACCGTAGAATTATCACCTTGAATAAGGCGTTTTGTACCCGTACTATCTGTTAGAGTCCCAGTAACTGAGCTGGCCAGCTCAAGGCTGTTAAATTTATTAGTACTATAAGAAGGATTTGCAATATTTCCGCTGGCGGTCTGCTTCCAGTTGCCGGTTGAAGTAAGCCGATTGTTTTCGTTGGCAATTGAGGCATTCTTGAAATTAACTGTCCTGCCATTATCAACCAAGGTGCCGCCATTGGTGTTGATAGTGATGCTGTTAGTAACTGTTAAATCTTGGCCAGAGGTTGCGCTTAAGGTTACAGTGCCGGTATAGCCGGTGCCAAGCGTAAGGTTGACAATGGTGGGGTTAGTGTCAACGCTGCAGCTTGAGGTGGAGGCAGTGCTAAAATAGACAGAGTCAGTTGTTTGCGGCACAACCCCGGTTGACCAGTTAGCGGCAGTTGACCATTTGCCGTCTCCTGAGCCATTGGTCCAATAGACATCGCCGCTAGCGCCAAATATCCAGTTAGTGTTGTTGCTGACATTAGTAGAATTGTAGGCAATCACGCTCTTTCCGCTGGAGGCATTGGAGTCCTTGACGCTTAAGTATTGCATATTGGTGGCAGCGCCCTGCACATTTAAGGAAGCAGCATTGCCGGCGCTGGTGCTCTGGAAAGAGAGCAGGTTAGCGTTTGCGCCTTGCAGGGTAAAGTTGCCGGCAATAGAAAGCGTGTTGCCAGCATAGACCTTTAAGGTTTTGCCTGCAGAGGTTGAGGTAAGATTATATAAAGGCAGAGTAGAGTTTGATTTTAAGCCGTAGAGGATAGAAACGCTTGCAATGTTCAGGTTGACAGTAGAAGCGCCAGGGTTAAGAGTAAGAGCAGCGCTTCCAGCTCCTTCGGGGTTGATGTCTCCAGTCAGGTTCCAGGTTGAGGTGTTCAGGTTTAGGGTGTGCGAACCAGCATTATCAGGGATAAGACTTGTAAGCGCAGGCAGGGTTACTGTGCCGCTTCCTGAGTTAAAGGTTACGCTGCCAATGGCTGCGTCCTTGCCAAAGCTTAAGCCCGAGGAAGTGAAGTTTTTATTGTTGAGGGTAAAGGTAGTGCTTAAGCCTGAGTCTGCATAGACATTAAGGCTGCTTGAGCCAGTGATGTGGTCTGCTAACTGATAGGCTATGCTGGATTTGGTAGCATAGGCATCTATGGTAGCTGAGCCATAGTTACCTCCTGGGATGGATACTGTTGCGCTGGCTGTGTCAGGAGCGAACTTTATGCTTACTCCGCTATTTATGGTAGAACTGTTTAAAACTAAAGAACCGCTGCTGGTTGAACGCAGGGTAAACGCAACTAAGTCTGTGCTGTTCCTGCTTAAAGTTCCGCCAGCCAGGGTAAGGGTATTTAAGACGATGATATCATCACTTAAGACAGGAGGAGTGAGCTTAGGAGCAGGGCAAGAGCCAATGCTGCCGCCCCAGCCAGAGCTTCCGAATATGCTCTTGCCTAAGCCGGTCCAGCTAATCCCATCTGAAGAGTAGGCCAGGGCGTTGGTGGTGCCGCCACCTCCTGCTACAAAGCGGGTGCCATTCCAGGCAATGCCGCGGCCAGCGCTTGAGAATATGCTTGTGCTGTTTGTTGCGCCTGTCCAGGTAATGCCGTCAGAGGAGTAGGCAATGGAGTTAGTGCCAGAGATGGTGCCGTCACCTACTGCTACCCAGCGGGTGCCGTTCCAAGCAAAGCCGAAGCAACCATAGTTTGAGAATATGCTGGTTGAGTTAGAAACAGCTGTCCAAGTAATCCCGTCTGAAGAGTAGGCCAGGGTGTTGTCGGTGCCCTGACCTCCTGCTACAAAGCGGGTGCCATTCCAGGCAATGCCGCGGCCACAGACTGAGAATATACTGGTTGAGCCTGATACTGCTGTCCAGTTAATTCCGTCTGAGGAGTAGGCAAGGGAGTTGGTGCCACCGCCTGTTGCTACAAAGCGGGTGCCATTCCAGACAATGCCTTGGCCAGCACCTGAGAATATGCTGGTACCTAAGCCTGTCCAGGTGAGCCCATCTGAGGAATAGGCCAGGGTGTTGGTGGTGCCGTAGCCTCCTGCTACAAAGCGGGTGCCGTTCCAGGCAATGCCATTGCCTCCTTGTGAGAATATGCTGGTGCCTAAGCCTGTCCAGTTAATCCCATCTGAGGAGTAGGCAATAGAGTTGGTGCCGTAACCTACTGCTACAAAGCGGGTGCCATTCCAGGCAATGCCGTCGCATTCGCTTGAGAATATGCTGATGCCTAAGCCTGTCCAGGTAGCTCCGTTGTCTAAGGAGTAGGCAAGGGTGTTGGCGCCATAGCCTCCTGCTACCCAGATGTTCTTCGTTGGGTCGCGGGCAATGGTGGTGGTCTTGGTGCTGGCAGCGCAGGATAAGTTGTAGAAGGAGTTTAGCGGGCTGGTCTTGAGTGTTCCTGTGCCAGTGAGGTTAACAGTGGAGGTGCCGGGTGTAATGGTGATGTTATTGCCTGAGCTGTCCCAGTTGCCGGCAACAGTCCAGGCGCCTGAGCCAAGGCTAAGAGAACGGGTTAATGCGCCTGAAGAGGTGAAGTTGGTTCCTACGCTTACGTTATAGCTGGCAGCGTCAAATCCGCCCTGGGTTAGAGTGAATGCAGCGGTTGTGCTTAAAGTTGCTCCTAAGGTAACTGTGCCGCTGTAGCCGGTATCCAGGGCGAGGTTAGCTACACTGGCAGCAGTGTCAACTGAGCAGTTGGCAATGGTGATAGAGTTAAAATAGACCGAGTCAGTTGCCTGCGGCACAACCCCGGTTGACCAGTTAGCAGCAGTTGACCATTTGCCGTCGCCTGAGCCGTTAGTCCAATAAACATTGCCGGCAGCGCCAAAGAACCAGTTAATGTTGTTGCCGGAGTTGGTGGAATTATAGGCTAAGACTCCCTTTCCGCTTGAGGCATCAGAATCTTTGACATCAAGGTAGTTAAGCCCGCTTGCCCCTCCCTGCAGGTTCAGCTTCCAGGCATTGCCGTCAGTTAAGCTGCGCAGGAAGATTGTGTTGCCTGAGGTTCCCTGCAAAGAAAGTATGCCGCTAATCTTCAGAGTCTTGCCTGCTTCACAGTTAATGCTCTTGCCAGCGGCAGTTGAGCTTAAGCTGTAAAGCGGGATGGTGTTAATGTCTGCCCCGCTTTTTAAGCCATAGAAGTTGGTGTTGTCAGTAAGGTTAACCGTGGAGGTGCCCGGGGAGATGCTCAGTGTGCTGTTACCTGCGCCATCAGGCTTCCAGTCACCGTGCAGGTTCCAGGTTGAGGTGTTCAGGTTTAGGGTGTGGCTGCCGGCATTATCCGGGACAACACCGCTAAATGCAGGCATAGTGATTGTGCCTGAGCTTGAGTTAAAGGTTACTGCTCCATTGGCTGAGTCCTTGCCAAAATAAAGATTAGTCAGCGTGAGGTTCTTGCTGTTTAAGCTAAAGGTAGTAGCAGTGCTGCTATCAGCATAGATGTTTAAGGATGAAACCTGGGTAATGCTATCTGCTAACTGAAAGGTGATGTTATTGGTTGTGGCATAGGCATCAATAGAGGCAGAGCTGTAATTACCTCCTGGTATGCTTGTGGTGCTGGCAGTGTTGGGCATAAACTTAATGGTAACACCGCTATTTATGGTAGTAGAGTTTAAGGATAGGCTGGAAGAAGCGGTGTTGCGCAGGGTAAGCGCGACTAAGTCTGTGCTGTTTCTGTTTAAAGTTCCGCCGCCAAGGGTGAGGGTATTTAAGACTACAATCTCATCACTTAAAACAGGAGGAGTGAGTTCAGGAGCAGGGCAAGAGGCAATGCCCTGGCCATCGCCGCCGAATACGCCGGCGTTACCCAAGCCTGTCCAGTTAATCCCATCTGAGGAGTAGGCAATGATGTTGTTGGCATAGCCTGTTGCTACAAAGCGGGTGCCATTCCAGGCAATATAGTCGGCATAGTTTGCGAATATGCTAGTGGAGTTAGGGACTGCTGTCCAGGTAATTCCATCTGAGGAGTAGGCAATGGTGTTGGTGCCATAGCCTACTGCTACAAAGCGGGTGCCGTTCCAGGCAATGCCGCGGCCTCCGCCTGAGAATATGCTGGTGCCTAAGCCTGTCCAATTAATTCCGTCTAAGGAATAGGCAAGGGTGTTGGTGCCGACGCCTGATGCTACCCAGCGGGTGCCATTCCAGGCAATGCCGTAGCCGTAGGATGTGAATATGCTCTTGCCTAAGCCTGTCCAGGTAATTCCGTCTGAGGAGTAGGCAATGGAGTTGGTGCCCTGGCCCACAGCTACAAAGCGGGTGCCATTCCAGGCAATGCCGTTGCCTCCGGTTGAGAATATGCTGGTGCCTAAGCCTGTCCAGGTAATTCCGTCTGAGGAGTAGGCCAGGGAGTTGCCGCCGCTGCCTGCTGCTACCCAGCGGGTGCCATTCCAGGCAACGCTGTTGCCTCCGGTTCCGAATATATTAGTGCCTGCTGTCCAGTTAATCCCGTCTGAGGAGTAGGCAGTGGTGTTGTTGCCGTAGCCGCCACCTGTTGCTACCCAGCGGGTGCCATTATAGGCAATGGCGCCGGCCCAGTGTGTGAATATGTTGATGCCTGTTATGCCTGTCCAGGTAGCTCCATTGTCCAAAGAGTAGGCCATGTGGAGGAACTTGGTGCTGCCTGCGCCGCTGGTTCCTCCTACCCAGATGTTCTTCATAGGGTCACGGGCAATGGTAGTAGTCTTGGTGCTGGCAGCGCAGGATAAGTTGTAGAAGGAATTAGCCGGGCTGGTCTTAAGTGTTCCTGTGCCAGTAAGGTTAACCGTAGAAGTAGATGGATTAAGCGTAAGGTTATTGCCTGAGGTATCCCAGTCACCTGCGACATTCCAGGTGGATGTGTTAAGGTTTAGTGTATGTGTGCCGACATTGGAAGAGCTTATTGGGCTAAAGGAAGATAAGGTTACTGTGCCTGTTCCGCTGCTTAAGGTAACTGAGCCATTAGCGCAGTCCTTGCCAAAGCTTAAGCCTGAGGAAGTAAAGTTCTTGTTGTTGAGAGTAAAGGTAGTGCTTAAGCCTGAGTCTGCATAGACATTAAGAGCTGCTGAGCCAGTGATGTGGTCTGCTAACTGATAGGCTATGCTGGATTTGGTAGCGTAGGCATCTATGGTAGCTGAGCTGTAATTACCTCCTGGGATGGATACTGTAGCGCTGGCTGTGTCAGGAGCGAACTTTATGCTTACTCCGCTATTTATGGTAGTAGAGTTTAAGGCTAAGCTGGAAGAAGCGGTGTTGCGCAGGGTCAGCGCGACTAAGTCTGTGCCGTTTCTGCTTAAAGTTCCGCCGCCAAGGGTAAGGGTATTTAAGACGATGATGTCATCATTCAGCACCGGAGGAGTGAGCTCAGGAGCAGGGCAAGAGGCAATGCCGTAGCTATACTCTGAGAATATACTCTTACCTAAGCCTGTCCAGCTCGTCCCGTCTGAGGAGTAGGCAATGGTGTTGTTGGAACTGGTGGCATTACCTCCTGCTACAAAGCGAGTGCCATTCCAGGCAATGCCGATGCCCCAGCCTCCGAATATGCTTGTGCCTAAGCCTGTCCACTTAATTCCGTCTGAGGAGTAGGCCAGGGTGTTGGTGCTGCCCTGACCTATTGCTACAAAGCGGGTGCCGTTCCAGGCAATGCCAAAGCCATTAGTTGAGATTATGCTGGTGGAGTTAGGAACTACTATCCAGTTAATTCCGTCTGAGGAGTAGGCCAGGGTGTTGGTGCCGATTCCTACTGCTACAAAGCGGGTGCCGTTCCAGGCAACGCGGCGGCCTCCGCTTGAGAATATGCTGGTTGAGCCTGATACTCCTGTCCAGTTAATCCCATCTGAGGAGTAGGCAATGGTGTTGGCGGTACCGTAGCCTACTGCTACAAAGCGGGTGCCGTTCCAGGCAATGCCGCTGCAACTGTCCGAGAATATGCTGTTGCCTAAGCCTGTCCAGGTAATTCCGTCTGAGGAGTAGGCAAGGGAGTTGCCGCTATAGCCTCCTGCTACCCAGCGGGTGCCGTTCCAGGCAATGGCGCTGCCATTGTTTGAGAATACGATTGGGCCTAAGCCTGTCCAGTTAATTCCGTCTGAGGAGTAGGCAAGGGTGTTAGTGCCAGCGCCTGCTGCTACAAAGCGGGTGCCGTTCCAGGCAACATCGTAGCCAGAGCTTGAGAATATGCTGGTACCTAAGCCTGTCCAGGTGAGCCCATCTGAGGAATAGGCCAGGGTGTTGGTGCCACAGCCTACTGCTACCCAGATGTTCTTAGTAGGGTCACGGGCAATAGTGGTGGTCTTGGTGCTGGCAGCTAAGGATAAGTTGTAGAAGGAATTAGCCGGGCTGGTCTTGAGTGTTCCTGTGCCAGTGAGGTTAACAGTAGAGGTGCTGGGATTAAGGGTAAGCTGGGTGCCTGAGCTATCCCAGTCACCTGCGACATTCCAGGTGGATGTGTTCAGGTTTAAAGTGTGCGAGCCGGAATTAGTTGTAGGGATAAGGCCGGTAAGCGCTGCCAGGGTTACTGTGCCGCTTCCAGAGTTAAAGGTAACGCTGCCAATAGCAGAGGAGTCTTTACCAAGAGTTATATTAGAGGAAGTGAAGTTCTTGTTGTTAAGAGTAAAGGTAGTGCTTAAGCCTGAGTCTGCATAGACATTAAGAGCTAATGAGCCAGTGATGTGGTCTGCTAACTGATAGGCTATGCTGGATTTGGTAGCATAGGCATCTATGGATGCTGAACTATAGTTACCTCCTGGTATGGATACTGTAGCGCTGGCTGTGTCAGGAGCGAACCTTATGCTTACTCCGCTATTTATGGTGGTAGAGTTTAAGGCTAAGCTGGAAGAAGCGGTGTTGCGCAGGGTCAGCGCGACTAAGTCTGTGCCGTTTCTGCTTAAAGTTCCGCCGCCAAGGGTAAGGGTATTTAAGACCACAATGTCATCACTTAAGACCGGAGGAGTAAGCTTAGGAGCAGGGCAAGAGGCAATCTTCCCGATACTACCGCCATCGAATATGCTGGTGCCTGTTATGCCTGTCCAGGTAATGCCGTCTGAGGAGTAGGCAATGCAGTTGGTGCCGTTGCCTACTGCTACAAAGCGGGTGCCGTTCCAGGCAATGGCGAAGCCTCCTTGTGAGAACATATTGGTGGCTGCTGTCCAGTTAATTCCATCTGAGGAGTAGGCAATGCTGTTAGTGCCCCAGCCTGCTGCTACAAAGCGGGTGCCGTTCCAGGCAATGGCGCGGCCGCTGGTTGAGAATATGCTGCTGCCTAAGCCTGTCCATGTAATTCCGTCTGAGGAGTAGGCAAGGGTGTTGCCGCCGCCGCCACTGTAGCCTCCTGCTACAAAGCGGGTGCCGTTCCAGGCAATGCCGTTGCAACCGCTTGAGAATATGCTTGTGCCTAAGCCTGTCCAGGTAATCCCATCTGAGGAGTAGGCCAGGGCGTTGGTGCCATAACCTGCTGCTACCCAGCGGGTGCCATTCCAGGCAATGCCGTAGCCATAGTCTGTGAATATGCTGGTGCCTAAACCTGTCCAGGTGAGCCCATCTGAGGAGTAGGCCAGGGAGTTGCCGCCCTGGCCTGCTGCTACAAAACGGGTGCCATTCCAGGCAATGCCGTAGCCGTAGGATGTGAATATGCTCTTGCCTAAGCCTGTCCAGGTAATTCCGTCTGAGGAGTAAGCAAGGGTGTTGGTGGTGCCGCTACCCACCGCTACCCAGCGGGTGCCGTTGTAGGCAATGCCGCAGCCATATTCTGTGAATATGCTCTTGCCTAAGCCTGTCCAGCTAATCCCATCTGAAGAGTAGGCAAGGGTGTTGGTGCCAGAGTCTACTGCTACCCAGAGGTTCTTCGTAGGGTCGCGGGCAATGGTAGTGGTCTTGGTGCTGGCAGCTAAGGAGAGGTTGTAGAAGGAAGTCGTGGGATTAGTTTTAAGTGTTCCTGTGCCAGTAAGGCTGACAGTGGAGGTGCCGGGTGTAATGGTGATGTTATTTCCTGATGAATCCCAGTTGCCGGCAACTGTCCAGGTGCCTGAGCCCAGGCTAAGAGAACGGGTTAATAAGCCTGAGCAGGTAAAGTTGGTTCCTACGCTTACATTATAGCTGGCAGCGTCAAATCCGCCCTGGGTTAGAGTGAATGCAGCGGTTGTGCTTAAAGTTGCTCCTAATGTAACTGTGCCGGTATAGCCGGTATCAATGGTAAGGTTAGCTACACTGGCAGTAGTGTCAACTGAGCAGTTTGTGGTTGAGATAGAGTTAAAATAGACCGAGTCAGTTGCCTGCGGCGCAACCCCGGTTGACCAGTTAGAGGCAGTTGACCATTTGCCATCAGCGCTGGCATTGGTCCAATAAACATTGCCGCTTGAGCCAAAGAACCAGTTAGTGTTGTTGCCGGAGTCAGTGGAATTATAGGCTAAGACTCCCTTTCCGCTTGAGGCATTGGAGTCTTTGACATTAAGGTATTGCATATTAATGGCAGTGCCTGAAACATTAAGGTTAGCAGCATTGCCGGCACTGGTGCTCTGGAAATTCAAGAGATTCCCGCTTCCGCTTGCGCCTTGCAAGGTCATATTATTGGCTATGGTTAAGGTCTTACCTGTTTCTACCTGTATGGTCTTACCGCTTGCAGTTGAGGTAAGGTTGTAGAGGGGTATTTTATTTAAGACAGGGTTATCCAATGTTGCATCTTTGTAAGCATAGTCTAAAACAGCATAGAGCACGCTTGTGCCTGTGCCGGTGATGTTGAGCGTGCCTGCGCCAGGAGTAAGCGAGCAGTAGTTCAAGGCTAAGTCTCCGGCTAAGTTTACAGTAGAAGAACCTAAATCAATATAGCCGTGGGTGTATTGGCCGTCGCAGTAAATTTTGCCGCCGATGGTGTGGGTGCCGTTCCTAAAGAGGATTTTGCCTGTATATGCCCCGGGATAGGTTACGTTGCTCTTGCCAAGCCTCAAATACCCGTTCACCGTAAGATTATAGCCATTGGTGTCTAAGGTTTGGGGTGTGGTAGAACCGATGAGTCCGTAAACAGAGAGGTTTCCTACATTCCAGTTGCCGCTCATAGTAAGGGTGTTTGGAACACCGTAAACGGTGGTATCGCTTGTTGTATTCAATGGCCCCTGGGTGATGTTTGGACAGTACTTCAAAATTAGACTACCCGTTGAAATTACTGCGCTTGTTCCCTGCACAAGAGGACCATCAGCGATTGGGGAGTATATGCAAAACGTATATCCTCCGGTTATGGTAGAGGAGTCCTCAAGGATTAGTTTCTTGGCATTGAAATTACCGGTCAGGGTGCAGGTTTTGCCGCTTGTGATTTTAAGAATGGCGAGAGAATTTGTTGACTCATTGGGGTTAGCGCAGGTCCCGCTATCAGTCTCAACCCAGGTGCCGGTTGAGGTAAGCAGACCGCTGGCATTGGCAATTGAGGCATTCTTAAAATTCACTGTCTTGGCATTATCAACCAGGGTTCCGCCATTTATGAGAATAGTGCTGGTTGAGGTAAAATTATTATTTAAGGTAATGGTCCCCGGGCCATAACCGTAGTCCACTGTAAAATCTGCGATGGAGTCAGTGATATCCCAGGTGCAGTTTTTAGTGGAGACATCCCCGAAGTAAACCGAGACTCCGCTGGTAGGCGCGCTACCTTGCGCCCAGTTGGCAGCAGTTAAGGCCGAGTTGTCGCTGCCTAAACCTGTCCAGATATACGGGCTACTGCTGGGGAAATAAAATACTGTTGCCTTGGCATAGCCGCTGCCTGAGCCGCCGCTAAAAAGCGCAACCTGGGCTGTGGCTGACTGATATACGCTTCCGTTTCCCGCGCTGCCATAACCGCTTGCCCCACCATTTGCAGTAATCGTGCCGCTAAAGTTACTTTTGTCAGTGTAAATAATTGCCACCCTTCCGCCAGCGCCTGTGCCGCCGGTAGCTGTCCCATTGCCGCCGGTTGCCGTAATGCTTCCGCTGCCGCTAAGAACAGGTGTCTTAAGGTAAATGCTTCCGCCTGAGCCTGCCCCGCTTCCGTCAGTATCGTTTGCTCCGTCTGCGCCATTGGCAGAGATAGTTCCGTCAAGGGTGGTAAGATTTCCGATGAGCAATCTCATTGCCCCGCCGCCTGCGCCGCCTGCGTCGGTTGCCCCGCCTCCGCCGCCTGAGCCATTAGCAGTGGGGTTACTCGGCGTGCCGTAGGATGCGCCGCCTGAGCCGCTATTATTGTAGCCGTCTGCGCCTGTGCCGCCATAACCTGCCCCGCCTGCGCCTTTGCCTGTGCCCCCGGCTTTGCCTGCGCCTGTGCCTGCGCCATCTGCAGTTGCCGCGCCGCCTGCGCTGCCTTTAGCATCAGCAGTAATCTTGGCAGTGGCTTCCACTATCAGGTTGTAAGCATTAACCGTAATCTGCGTTCCTGCGGAAGAGTCTATGGTCAGGGTCTTGCCGGCTTTAACAGTAAGGGTTCCGGAAATGCTGTGGTCGCCGTTCCAGGTCGTATCTACGGTGATCTCCACGTCTGTGGGGCTGGCAAAGGAAAACGGCAGCCGGCTGCGCAAATACAAGAAACTCGCCGCCGCAATCACCAAAGCCAGCATCACCACCCCTGCTGAAATTGTCCTGCCTTTATTTATTTTGCTCATCTCTCCCTCATCTCTTCACTATTCACTAACACCTGAACCTTAAACTACAGTATTTTCCTCCCTGTCTTCAAAATATAGCCGTAAAAATTAGTTGGCCGGGCTTCCTTCAAGCACCTATCAGAATATAAATGTATTTCCACATCAGAGCTAACCTGCTCACTCACTTTTGAGATTAAAGAAATCTTTTCCTCTATCCCCATCCGGTTAATGTTAGGGCTAAAAAATGCCAGATCGATATCGCTATACTTATGCGGTTTGCCATTCACATAAGAACCGAATAAATACCCGGCTTTTAACGTAACATAGTTTCTGAGTAACTTTGCAGTCCTGCGGGCAATTCTGTTTACTTCAACAGTTGATCTATACATTTAATCACCTCTTCGCTATCTTTAAGGTAAGCGCTTGCCAGAATTTTAGTTACCTTTTTGCTTAACTCTTTTACTTCTTCGGGATAGCGCGTTTCAATATAATAAGTTGTAAGTTTCCTCAAGAATAATTGCTGTTTGGCAGTCAAGCCTATCTTAGCCAATTCTATAAGCCTGATTAAATCGTGCGTCTTAGGAGGAAACTCTTCGGTTATACTTATCACTGCCGCCTTTAATCTCTTCTCAATCGCCTGTTGACAACAGAATAAAACATATAAATATTTTCCGGCTCTCTGCATTGCCCTGGCTGTTTCTAAGTCATAGTCGGAAAGCTTGACCCATTCTGAAATATCTTGTTTCTTTTTCGCGTTACCGCTCATTTCCTTTTCCTCCCCTATTCCCTAACCACTATCCACTAATCACTATCCACTATCCACTAAAATCACTAACCTAATTTCACGCTCCCCTACGGGGATGTTCTGGCGAGACGGCCGCCGATATTGCTATCGCGACCCGTGCTAGTGACGGCAGCGTAGTAGCGGTCAGAGACACGGGCGTAGGTAGCATCATTGTTCCAACTGCCGCCGCGCTGGCCAGCGCCTGTTGCAGCAGTAACTTCACCTGAAGAGTAGCCAGGCCAGTATTGTAATGCTGTTCCGTTAGCATTGCCATTTGTGGAAAGAGCTCCATCCCCATTAGCTCCATCAAAGCCCCTTCCTGTGGCATTACCTATGGTTACAGGCCGCTCCCAGAGATTGCCTGAGAGCTCCATTATGCCGTAAAAAGACCCTCCTGTTTCTTCGCGGGTGCTTGTGCTGGAAGTGGCGGCAAAACCTGTGCGCAGAGGGCCTTGCACATTAGTAGCGCTACCATAAACGCAATTAGCGCCGCTATTGCTGGCGATTTCATTAATAGCCCCGGAGTTGGATATTCCAGTTGCCTGGGTTATATTAGTTGTGCCCCAGGCGTATTCACCGGCTACTGCTGCTGCCGGGCCCCTGGCTGCCTTTTCAAACTCCAGTTCTGTCATTGGCCTTAAACCTGCCCAGTCAGCATAGGCGCATAAATCCACCCAGTTTAACCAATTACAGGCGAGCCATTCACCGTCAGTGGATTCATTCGGCAGAGCATTGTTATTCAGGTCGCAATAGAAATAAACCGGGTCAGTGCTGGGAATGGTCGGGTTGCAACGAATGCCGTTGCGATTAGTTACGCTGGCGCTATTGCTCATCACAAAAATATTGGCTACGCTGGTCTGGCCTGCGATAGTTGTCCCAACCCGGGTTGCCTGCTGGGTGCGGGTTAGGGTGTTCAGGAAATCGCGGTATTGGCCCTGGGTAACCTCGTATTTCATTATGTAGAAAGCATTATAACCCGTAGGAAAACTTGAGCTTATTTGCGTGCGCGAAGCAGGCAGGTCTCCGGCCTCACCGGATTCATTCACCCAGGCAATGTCTCCGGCTGTGCCTGAGCCGGTGCTGACATCGGAAATATAAGGCGCGCTTGAGCTAATTCTTACAGCGCTGCCAGCTGAACTTGACGCGTCAAAGAAATGGCTACTTGTTGCGCCTGTCCTGGCTGTCCCGTCGCCGAGATAAAACGCTCCCTGCGTGATATAGGCCATCTCAATGGCAAAGACCTTGACAATGACATTGCTTCCAGAAGGCACCCCATCGCCTGTGGGGTCCCACTGCAGCTTGATGCTAGTGGTGCTCAGCGTGCCGTTAGCATCAGCGCTGCGAAAGAGAAAAACACCTCTATAATTATCTGTGGGGAGGATTACGCTTAAGCCGGTCCCGCTTGCAGAGGCTAAACTATAATTCACTATCGTGGCAGGCTTGTATGGCCGGGCTTCCTTCTTGGTGGTGTTATCGTAGGTAGTCCATTTGGCAAAAACCCAGGCAGCGTCATAGTAGGAGTTGGAAAAGCGCCAGGAGTTTTCCCAGGAGATATCAAATTGGATGTAGGTGGTCTCCTCGCCCATTCCGCTAAGCTGGGCGTTAGATACTTGAATGTTATTAGCATAAGCAGAAGACAGAAGACAGAAGACAGAAGACAGAAGACAGAAGACAGAAAGCAGGAGCCGCCTTTTATTTAGAGAACTTATCAAGCCGTTTAACATCTTTTTAATCTCCTCTAAAAATTTAAGTTCATTTCTTCCGTTCATAGGGACCTCACTCAACGATATCCGTTCCGCCCAGGCCGGGCTTAGCGCCCGAACCGCCATTGGCATTGAGCGTGCCGCTGATTTTTCCTGCCGGGGCCTGGATATTGATGCGGCCGCCGCCTCCGCCGCCTGCGCTTTTGTTACCTGTTCCGCCGCTTGCAGTAATCTTTGCCCCGCTGCCGGAAAATTTTTGCGCTGATAAATAGATGCTTCCGCCTGCGCCGCCTGCGGCATCATACGTATTATCCGCAGAAACCGCGCCTGCTTCTCCGTCAGCATTAATTATTCCGCTGATAGAAAATTCGTTCCTCGCCGCGAGTTTTATTGCCCCGCCGCCTGCGCCGCCCCTGGCAGACCAGCTGCCTGCCCCGCCTGAACCCAGCTCAGAAGGCATCCGCGCAGTATCATAGGTTGAATCTTTATAGATTGCTTCGCCTTCGGCTCGCAATGACGAACCGCCTGCGCCGCCATAACTGCCGCCGCTTGCTCCCTTACCTATATATTTACCCGCAGCCTTGCCTAAACCATCCTGCCGGACATCTCCTCCGCTATAGCCTTTGGCATAAGCGCTGACCATTGCGCCCGGCTTAAGCGTAATATTCTGCGCAGTTAAATTTATCTGATATTGCTTCTCTGCCTTATTTGCCAGGTGTGTAAGGAGCCCTCCTTCTTCAATAACTAAGTCCGCAGAGATTGCCTGGTTAGTGGTATTTGCCTGAATAAATTCTCCTCCGCGCCGGATAATGATTGAGCCGGACTTAGGATTAATATTGTTGTTTAGAATAATCCGCGAGGTGTGCCGGCCTCCTCCGTCGCCTAATGTCAGGGTCTTAAAGGCAATGTCTGCTCCGGTAGAAATAGTTACATCTTTATCAATAACATAATTCTTATTTATGTCGCTAATTTCGGCCTTAACCTGTTTCTGGGCCTCTTTTTTCTCCTGCGCTTGCTTTGCCAGCTGCTCACCCTGCGCTATCTCCTGTTCCATAACCTCTGCTTTCTCAGCCCCGGCTCCTGGACTTTGTATTGTAAAAACATCGTCTGACACATCGTTTACTGCAGGGTCATTGCTATCAGAGGCGCGGATAAGGGCCTGCGTGGATTCTATGTTTTCCGGAATCCTCCAGGTATATGAGCCGCTGTTTTCCACCTTGTCCGCAATCCCAGTATACATCTGGCCATTATCCAGTGAATATTCTAATTTTATCGGGTACTCCTTATCATAACCCAGGGCTGACCAGAATATATCCTGGCTACTGCCCTGGCCCCAGGCCTCTGAGCCATTAGGCTTAACCATTGAGATTGTCCCGGGGCTATAATCCAGTTTTACTTCTTCCAATTCTGCGCTTGCACTTTGAGCCCTGCCTGGGCTAAGCCTTACCTTTGCCACAATATTTGCCCCGCTGGTAAAATCTTTGCGCGAGGAATAATAATAATCACCGCTTGCGCAATCCTCTTTATAGTTTGCGCCGTTATCTGCGGATATACTTACGTTTGCCTGTGTGCCTTCAAATGTAGGAACCATAATGCGGCAGGTAAATGCCGCCGGGATTGTTTTACTGATATATGTTCCTTCTTTGGAGTCATTAGCAAGGATGAGGTTGCCTTTTTCGGAGAGTGCGATATTTGAAAAAATCGGGAGCCTAACCTGCTCTTCTTCGCTGGTTTGAGCTACCTGCGGCTCTGGAGCCGCGAATTTGCGCACGCGGATAAAAGAATAGGCAATCGTATTCCTGCCTCCTCCGTCGCCGCCGGATTTTAATCCCAGATAACCCGGCCTTAAAGTATCTCTGGTTATGTAATTTACTTTTGCCTGCGCCTCTGTTGTTGCCCCATCCATCCGCTCAAAGGTGAGCTCTTTGCCATTAACCGTCAGGCGGTAATTATATTTTCCTGCGGCGGCAATCGGCGCAGCCTCGGCGTCATTGGCCTTGACAATATCGTCTATGGCAATGCAGTGTTCCGCGCCTTTGTAGGCGGATGAATAAAGAATTAAACCGGGATTATCGTAAATGCCGTTGGTCTTGGTGCGCAAGGAAAGGCTATTTTCAAAACCGCTCTCCACAGATACGGCATATTCAACTATGCCCTGCTTAAATTGAAAATCCTTGGTGATGAGCTCTGCTGCATCTAATTTAATCTGGCCGTCTCTTAAGGCATAACTTCCTTTTTGATCTGTTTTTACTACCCAAACATCAGCATCCAGGTCTGCATTTTTAAAATCATCATAAAAATCAAATGTATCTTTGGGGCTGGATAAATCAGGGGCTTGCGTATTGCCGTAATAAATATAAATCTTCACCCCGTCTTTAGGAAGCTGCGGGACCCTGACCCAGAATGTGGCAACCTGCTTCGGGCTTGCGCCGCTTATACTCTCCCTATAATAAGGTAAGGGTGTTTGAGCGTCAGCTGCCGTAAAGCGTATATCTTTAAAGTCCGCCAGTATATGACCTGCGCAATTCACAGAGATTGCTTCACCCGCCTCCGGCGGGTTCGCAATGACGTCATTGCGAGGAGCCGTAGCATTGCTGTCATTGCGAGGAGCCGTAGGCGACGAAGCAATCCCTTCTTCAATTTTTAATTTCAGTTGATAATTAAACAATTCCTGTTGGGAAGGATTTTTAAGCAGGATTGCTTTACGGTAGTTAAAACCGCTTAACTGCGGGCTGCCAAAAGTGGCGATAGCCCCTGCGCTGTCGGTATAAGTTATGCTAAGGCTATTAAGTTTTGCATCTACATCAAGCAGCTTGGCGCGCCACCTCAGCCTGTCCCCGCTGACAAAATCAGAGGCAAGCGGCACGCCGTTTATCAGCGCATAATAATGCAGGCCGTTATCCGCGCTTACTTCCAGAGCTACCGGGCCAGTGGCATCGTAATTTGCGCAGATACTTTTTATCTGGCCAGCAATAGCCACAAACTCTGCCGGGCTATATTCGCCGTTAACTGGTTTCGGCATAACGTAGTCGCCTGCAGCATCCTGGCGCCAGGAAAGAGAGGACTGGATTATGCTTACTTCAGCATAACTATAGAGCAAGCCAAAAAAGAGGAGCAGAAACAGGGTACTAAAAAATATTTTTAACTTTTTCATATCCACCTTCACTTGTATTTTTATCTTCTGCCATTCTGCTTAAAGTATACTATACTCTATAAAAAATAACAATCGTAAAACTACTCTATTTCTTTGCACATCTTACTCTTTTTAACCCCACCGTACCCCCTATTCACTATCCACTAATCACTATCCACTAATTACTGCCCGTCATTGCGAGCCCCTCACCCCGCCCGTCATTGCGAGCCACGCAGTGGCGAAGCAATCTGACTAGATTGGACATTTCAGTTTGGACATTTTTCATCTTAAATATCAACTAGAAACCTCCCAGTGCCCGCCCTTATCCGGGCCAATACGTTTTAATACTCCTGCTTTCTTAAGTTTTGCTACAGCCTTTTCAACTGTTCTTTGCGACAATTGCGTTTTATCGGCTATTTCATGCGTCTTGATAAAAGGATCATCTTTAATGGATAATAAAACTTTCTCCGCATTTTCTCCGCATTTTCTCCGCATTTTCTCCGGTCTCTTTATTAACCATTTGTTTCATTGCATATTCGGGGCTGCGATAGAAAATTACATGAAAGAAGCTATCTGAAGTAAATACGGGTTCTTTTAATTTAGCTTCGAGCATTAATTTCTTCATCTTCTCAATACCCGTACCCATCCTCTCAACCTTGCCCATCCGGTGAAATAAACCCTGAAAAATTCTAAAAAATCCCCGTTTTCCCCTTGACACATAGTAGGTCTTGTGGTAAATTTGTCCTGTAAAGGAGGTTCACCAATGACAGCCGTCCAAGCTAAAGCAGAAGTTTTTCTTACCGCATTCAACGCATTGCCCAAGGCCGAACAGAACGCGGTATTATTCGGCCTTATACATAACGCCCGTTTAAGGGAAGACATTATTGATCTGACCATTGCTGAAACGCGCAATTGCCAATCCTCCCGGCCGTTAAAGATTTTCTTGACTGAACTCCGTAAAGAAAAAAACTCCTGATGAATTACCGAGTTGAAATCGTCCCCAGCGCCGAACATCAATTCAGGAAACTCAATCCTTCTCTCCAAAACCGTATTACCCCAAAGCTCGTCTCGCTGGAAGCTAATCCCCGGCCTTTTGGTAGTAAAAAACTGCACGATACTTCTTATTATCGCCTGCGTGTCGGAGACTACAGGATAATTTATGCTATTGACGACCGAGAAAGGCTTGTAAAAATTCTCGATATTGCCCATCGCCGGGAAGTGTATCGTTGATTTAGCCATTGCAACCTTTTTCTAAGTTATCCATAATGTAGCGGGCGTTTAAACGTCCGCTACGCATCCAGGATTTTGTTCTCAAAAGCATATTTTATCAGGTCGCTGGTCTTATGTAAATTAAGCTTTTTTAGTATGCTGTTTTTGTAGTTTTCCACTGTGCGCCGGCTAAGGAACAAAGTTTCAGCAATCTCCCTGGCTGTATTTCCCTCAACCACAAGCCGCAAAACATCTAATTCGCGTTCGTTGAAAATCCGGCCTGCCTCTATTTTTTTCTTTGGCTCCTTAACTGTATCTGCCAGGTATTCGGAAATCGCCTCGCCCAAATAAGTCTTACCCAAGCACACACGGTTTAATGCCAGGATTAGCTCTTCGGCAACATTATCTTTATTAAGATACCCGCTTACTCCCTGGCGCAAGGCCTTAAGCACATAAGCCCCTAACTTATGCACTGAAACAATAATAATTTTTGTTTTTGGCGAGGCGCGCTTAACCCTGGAAATTATATCCAGGCCGCCGACCTTTGGCATAGAGATATCTAAAAGTAAAATGTCCGGCTTAAATTCCTCCACGCGCTCTAAGGCCTCTGTTCCATCCGCAGCCTCAGCGCAAACTTCATATTCTGCATGGTTTGCCAAAACGCTTTTAATCCCTGCGTGGATTATATCGTGGTCATCTGCTATCATTATTCTTATCGCCATCTTTAAATTGGAAGCCTAACATTAATAATCGTTCCTTTACCCGGCGAAGAAGTGGTGCGCATTTCTCCGTCAAGCACCTCCACCCTCTCCTTTAACCCCAGGAGCCCGAGTTTAAACTTGTCTTCCTTGCGCCTTAACCTCTGCGCGACCAAATTATAATCAAAACCCTGGCCGTCATCGCGGTAAAATAATTCTATAAAATTACCCGGCCTGCTCAAACGGACTTCTACCTTTTTTGCCTGCGCATATTTAGCCATATTCGTAAGCAGCTCCTGGATTACGCGATAAATCAACAGGCTGTATTCGGGGGGCAGCTCAGGGCTTTCCGTAGGCTTTTCAAAAACATAATCCACTCCCGTAAGGTGCTGGGTTTCTAAAAGCAGGGATTCCAGGCTTTCCAATAACCCTACCTCATCTAAGTCCGGAGGCCTTAGAAGAAAAGCGATATTGTGGCTTTTATCAATTAGCCCTGCGGTTATTTTTTTGCACTCCTCAACTTTTGTTTTTATTTCATCCGTAGCAGCTTCCGACTGCTGGCTGATAAGCCCGAGGTAAATTTTAAGCACGCTTAAATCCTGCCCCATTTCATCATGGACAGCGGTAGAAAGTTTTTTGCGTTCACCCTCTTCCATATTTATCATCCGGTTAAAAAGCTGCTGGCGGTAGTTGCGTTCTTCTATGCGCCGGCGGTACACGGAAAGAGCGATGAGCGTGCCGACGACCAGCGCAGCGCTCAGGCTGAACCTTAAGAAAAAAATCGCCTGTTCCTTATCGGCATTGGCCAGAAACATCTGCCGCTCCACCTCTTTGAGGTTAGCCTTGCCCATAGAATTATCCAGGAACTCATCTATTTTATAGACGCGGTTTTCAAATGCCATGAGCAGGCTATTCGTGGCATCGCTGATTTTGCCCGGCTCTTCCTTATCAACCGCTGCGGTTATTTTAGAGCCGAGCGAGAAAAGTTCATCAAAAGAAGCGGATGCCTGATTTGCCCATTCCTTCTGCTGTTGTAGATAGGCGCTCTCCCGGTAAACCTTAAGCTGATTTTTAAAATTCTCCCCTGCTCCTAATATTTTACTTAAGTTTACAGCCATCGGCACAGCCCCCAGATAACGCGAAGCCCTCCAGAACAAATAGTTGCGGATACCCATAGCATAAATTGTATTGTTTATGCGCATCTCAAGCACCGCGCCCTCAAGCCTAAGGTTATGCTTGCCCAAATCCCCGAGCCTGCGGTTAAGCCCCTGTATCTGGGATATCCCGACCAGGCCGATTAATAAGGTAAGCAGGAGCAAAAACGCAAAAGCAAAAAGGAGTTTTTCTTCCTTCAAATTTAACCCTACCCTTGGTTTTATCCCTTCCATTAGAATTATCTCGCATTAGTTATTTCTCAAGAGCTCTAAGCGCTGCGCTGCTTTTTTTGTCCACTCATCATCGGGGTTACCGTATGAAGCGCGCTTGCGCCAATACTCAAGCGCTTTCATAAAATCTCCCCTCTCTTCGTTAAATAAAGCCAGGTTGGAATAAGCCGGCGCATAATTCGGCTCAACTGATACGGCCTTGGAATACATCTCTTCGGCCTTCTTAGAGTAACCCTCCTGCTCGTAAATAACCCCCAGGCTATTGTAAGCCGCAGCAAATTTATTATCCAGCTCTACGGCCCTGCTGAAACACGCCAGCGCCTCATCAAAGTTGGAATCAGCCTGGGCGCGCAGACCCTTTTGATAATAATCTTTGGCGTTCGCCGAAGGCGCAGCCGGCAGGGCCTTTTCCTGGGCAGCAGCTGCTTTCCTTCCTACTTCCTCTGCTGTTTGCTTTGCTGCTTTCCTTGCTGCTTTATCTGCCGCTTCCTCTGCCGCTTCCTCTGCCGCCTCCGCGGCCGCTTCCTCTTCTGCTTTCATTGCTGCTATTCTTGCTGCTCTTCTTGCCGCCCTCCTTGCTGCTCTATCTTCCGGCGTCTCTTCTGAACCAATCAACGTTTTATCTATGGCCTCATCCCTCTCCACCTTTTTTTGCATGCTCTCAGACAGATGCTCGCTGGGAATTATCTTTGTTATTTCGCTTCCTCTTAAACCCATATCGCCGCGCACAATGTGGGGAGTAAGAAAAACTATTACCTCGGTCTTCTTGAGTTCCTTCTCGCGGCTGCTAAAAAATATCCCTAATAGCGGCACCTTGGAGATAAACGGCCAACCCTTGATGGCATCTGTTCGCTCGGTCTTGGTCATCCCGGCAATCATAATCATCATCCCGTCTTTAATCTTAACCACAGTCTCTGACTGGGAAGTCTGCACTATGGGGATGCGGCTGCCCAATTTAGTCTCAATCGTTTCTTTAACAGAGCTGACCTCCGGCTTAAGTTTCATCGTGATAAAACCATCCGCACCAATCTTAGGAACAATCTTTAATTTTACACCGACATCAATAAACTCAACACTTTCGGAAGTTACTAAAGTCGAGGTCGCCTGGCTCTGTGTCTGGGTGACATAGGCATCGCGCACGCCAACCATAATATTGGCTTCCTCATTATTGACTACGGCAATCCTCGGCTGTGAAATAATACTTGTTTTCCCGTAGGTATCAAGATAATTCAAAATGGCTGTATAATGGTTGGTAGCCAGGGTGCCTACGGATATCTTTTGATATTGCGTCAGGGTCAGCGGAAAGTATCCGGCAAGAGCCAGGCTACCCATTGCCTCTGATGTAAATATCCTCTGCCAATCTATGCCTCTTTGAAATTTGTCGTCTAAGGTCAACTCCACAATATCTGCCTCAATATAAACCTGCCTTGACTCTTCATCCAGTTCCCTGATTAACATGCCGAGCTTTTGTATTTTTCTGGGAAGGTCGGAGACTATGGCTTTCCCGCTTCTCTCGTCAATGATTACCTCGCCGGTGCCCTGGGTTATCGCTGCAGCAAGCTGGGTCTTGGCATCCGCAGCCTTGGCGTAATTAAGGGGATAAACCGCGGTATCCAAAGGCTGGTCTATGTCCTTAATCGTCTTTTTGAGCAGCTCCAGCTTCTCCGGGATATCAATCAATATCACTGTGCCGGTTGTTTCATCAACCACGATCTTGCCGACATCTGACTTTAGCTGGCCCAAGGCATTAAAAATAACCGAGGGCTTGGCATAAGTAATTTTTGCTGTTTCAATCTTTCTATGGTCAATGTAATCCTTGCCGTACATTTTTTTGTATTCGGCTTCGCTCATTACATAATATACGTTATCCTTCTTGTATAAGGCCAGGCTCTGGGTAACCAGGATTATATCCAGGACGTCATTAAAAGCCACGTTGCTTAAATATATGGTGATGCGGCCGCTTACTTCCTTGCTGGGAACAATAGTCCTGCCGGTCTTAAGCGATACGACACGCAACAGTTCCACGATATCCACATTTTTTAGGTCAAGCGAAATCTTATCCTGAGCGCTCTGCCGGGCTGCCTGCTTTCCTTCGGCCAGGCAAATTTTAAGCGGGGAAATTAAGGCCAGGCAGAAAGAGACCAGAATGCATATGTAATTAGTTATTTTCATTTTGCCCCTGTCCGCTCGTGCTACCGGCGCCGCTTATAATCGTAGGAGTTATAAATATAACTAATTCCGTTCTTTTGTGTTCCTTCGTCCTGTTTGAAAATAAATGGCCCAGGAGAGGCATGCGGGATAACTTAGGTAAACCATTCTTATCGTCTGTATTTTCCTCCTTCATCAACCCGGCAATTACCAGCGTAGCGCCGTCTTTTACTTTAACCACAGTCTCCGACTGGGCAGTCTGCACTATGGGCACGCGCGTACCGCTGTCTGTCACCAAAGTGTCCGTTACTGAACTTATCTCGGGCTTTATCTTCATAGTAATAAAACCATCGGAGCCGATTGTCGGGACAACGTTAAGTTTTATGCCCACATCAATAAACTGCACGCTTTCAGAGGTAATCGTGGTAGATTGCCCCTGGCTCTGGCTTGCGGTTACATAAGCCTGGCGCGTGCCGACGAGAATCTTGGCCTCTTCTTTATTTAGCGCGACAATCCTCGGCTTTGTCAACACCTTGGTATTTCCGTATTCACTAAGCAGCTTCAGCACCGTATTGTAACTATTAGTGGCCAATGTCCCCACGCTTAACTTGCCGTAAGTCGAGAGCGTGGAGCTCGCCGAAAATTTTCCTACCAGGTCCAGGTTATGCAAGCCTGCCTGGACAAAAATTTTCTCCCAGTCTATGCCGCTCTGGAATTTATCGTCAATCTCAACCTGGATAATCTCGCCGGTAATAAGCACCTGCCTGCTCTGCTCATCAAACTCCTGAATTAATTTCCTAATCCTTACCAGCCGCTGCGGCAGGTCGGAAATCACCACCTTACTGCTTCTTTCATCCATAATAATCTGCCCGAGTCCCGGGGTAATCAGGTCATTAAGGTAGCCTTTGATATCGGCGAAGCGGGCGTAGTTAATATTAAAAACCGCGGTCTCCAGCGGCTGGTCCAGCTCCTTAATGGCATCCTCCATAACGCCGACGGACTGCGGGGTATCCGTAATAATAATCGTGCCTGTCGCATCGTCAGAAACAATCTTACCCAAATCTGATTTTAAGGTAGATATCACATTGAGCACATTCGCAGGCTTGGCGTAGGCAAGCCTTATGGTCCGGCTTTCTTTGCGCTCCCCGAATTTTTTACCGTAGGACTTCTCGTATTCGGCTGCGGTCATCACCTTCACCAGATTAGCCTTCTTTTCATAAGCCAGACCCTGCATAGTCACAATCACATCCAGCGCATCGCTAAAGGTAAGGTTATCCATAAACACTGTAACCCTCCCCTTTACTTCCGGAGTGGTAACAATGGTCATCCTGCTTTTTGCTGAAAGCATTTTAAAAAGCTCATTTATATCCACGCCTTTTAAATCCAGGGAAATTTTGTTTTCTCCCCTTGCCTGCGCCGTCGGCTGCGCTTCCTGCTTTGAATCCGCTGCATCCTGCGCAAAACCCGGGTTCAGGCATAGCGAGAAAATAACCACAAACGCAAAAGAACCAAGACCGGCTTTCATCTTATCTCATATTCCCCGCTCCCGGTTTCAGTGGTAACCTCTAAGACCGCTGAATTGCGCGAAATCTCTTTTACCTTAAACTGCCCATTGTTAAAAGACTCGCCCTTTTTTAAGGTATATGTCCGGGAGTCCTTGGCATTCTCAATCATCACCTCTGGGTTAGCAGACCAGATAATCCCCACAAGCTTTAAATCCTTGACCACCTCAGTTAAATCAGGGCCTGTGTTTTCCGAATAGCTCGATTTTCTTCCTGAGGCTAAAAAAATATTCCTTTTGATCTCCAGGTTCAAGATATTCTTGCGCGCCAAACCCTGCTCTTCTCCCGAAGCGATTGCCTTGGCTACAGCTGCAGCGTCGGCAGGAGTAAGATAGGCGGCGTTAGACTTAGAGACTGTGGGACCGCTAAAAAGAGTATAGAAAAACACAAGCGTAAGCAATGAGGCAAAACTAATCAACCCCTTGTTAAGATTAACCAGGTTGGTCTTTAATCCCTTGAAGGTTGTTTTTAGCAAAGCCAAATTAAATTTGGCGGGCTTAAGGCCGACTGATGGCTTTTTAGAGCCGGGCACAATAGTTTCCCTGTGCTTGGGGTCAGAGGAGTCCTCAATAAGCTTAAGTAGCCTTTCGTCAGAAGTTTGCTTATCCATAAGTTAGAGAACTATGGTTTGGCCTCCTATAGCCAAAGCCATAATTAAACTACGCTCCTTGCAACCAGGTCGCGGATAAATGTACCGTCAATAAACGTTTTATTGCTGGTAATTAGACCTCTCAGTGCGTTATGGCAAATCAGATTTATTCTGCGCGGATACCCCTGACTGTAATGCTGAATCTCGCTAACTGCATCATCTGCAAAGAGTTTTAACCCTGCATCAAACCCTGCCTGCCTCAGGCGAAAATTAATCAAGTCGCAGGTTTCCTGTTCATCCAGGGGATTAATTACATATTTAAGCACAATACGGTCAAAAAAGTTTTTAATCTCTTTTATCCTGGGCAAAAGCTCCATCTGCGAAAAAAGCACCAGCTGCAGCAATTTATATTCATTTGTCTCATAATTTAATAAGACGCGTAAAATCTCAAGTGAATCTGCGTTTAGTTTCTGTGCTTCATCCACTACCAAAACTATAGTTTTATTTTCCTCAACCCCTTTTTGAAAAAGGTATTTCTTAATTGCCTCTTTATAATCAAGAATACTTGGGGAGCCCTGGGCTTGCTCCCGTATATTAAATGTGCGCACTAATGATTCCAGAAAAAGCTCATCGCTTTGCGCGGTGGGGTCCATAATCATATAGAAGAGGATGTCTGAACGCTCTTTGAGCATCTGGAAAAGTTTGCGGCAAAGGGTAGTTTTACCTACGCCTACATCCCCTAAAATAACGCTCAAGCCGCGGCGCAGGCGGATTTCGACGAGAAGACGCATAAGCGCAGCTTTATGCTCGTTAGACTCATAGAAAAATGCCGGGTCCGGGCTGCTGGAAAAGGGTTCCTTAGTTAATCCGAGGACAGAGTAATAGCTCATATTTACTTCCTTATCATACCGCGAATCAAACGCAGCGAATAACCTAAGCTTTTTAACTTGGTGATCCTGCTCAGACAGGCGCTTACCTCACGGGCGTTATACAGGCGGTTATTGCCGTTACGCCGCTTAACCGTTAAAAGGCCGAGGTTAGTGTAATAGTTAACTGTTTGATAGGAGATATTATATTTTTTGCTTATCTCAGTAGGAGAGATTAATGTCTTGGCCATGCCTGAACCTCCTTTTAATATACGAAAAATAAACTGTATAGTGAATTATAGTAAGTGCCATAAGGTGTAGCATATATTATACTATATAGCATATCTTGTCAAGTAAAATCTTTACTTTTATCGTCGGAGAAATGAATTGTAATATATCACTATTTAATGGAGGAATTTATTTCGGCAGAAATTATACTTTGCGGATTTAACTTAAAAATTTATTGTTGTATCCCTAATATCTTCAAGAGGTTTTATTCCAGAATAAATAAACTACAGCCCTAACAGGCCTCGCCCCCTAATCTGGAGGGCTTCGTAAGTCTATAATTCCAGCGGGACGTATCGGTGGGTATATGAATTCGGCGAGGCGTTGGCGAATATTGGCGGGGCTTGCGTCCAACTAAGGAGATACGAGAGTAATCTCATAAGGCGTTTCTCCTTTGATTATGAAACCCAATTATCCTTCTTTCCTTAACCGGCGGGGGCTCTAATAGTTTTTTAAGGGCATCGAATACTACCTTAAACTGCGCATCGTATTTCTTCTCTATTTCCTCGATTTTGCGCCTCAGGTCCTTATGAGTTAAAAGTAAGCGTCTAAATTGTGCAAAGGCGCGCATAATCTGAATGTTAACCATAATCGCCCGCTCGCTGTTCAAGACGCTGGAAAGCATAGCCACGCCTTCTTGGGTAAAAACGCGAGGAAGTTTCCTTACGCCGCCCCAACTTGAAGTCGCAAAATGCGTTTTCAAGTTTAGAACCTCTTCTTTGGTAAGCTGAAACATAAAATCCTCTGGAAACCTTTTAATATTCCTCTTTACCTGTTCATTAAGTCTGCCTGTCTTTACACCATAAAGCACAGCTAAGTCAGTATCCAACATAACCCTTTTACCCCTAATAACAAAAATCTTTGTAGCTATTACTTCTGTAGAAATTAAATTAGGCATCTTAAAATCCCTCCTTTCTACTATAATAGACGTAAGAAGTAGCAAAGTCTAACTAACTTTTTTAGTGTATAATGGTATAATTACAATAAAGGGAGGTGTAATTATGAGTGACGTAGGTATTATATTAGCAGTTGTGGGTTTTGCATTAGGCTCAATTCAATATCAAATACGGATTGGGCTACAAGACGCAAAAGAAAACATATTAAGGGTCACGAAGCACTATTATGGGAGAGGAGAAAAAGAAAGCTTGTCTCTCTATTCGGCTATAGAGCTGATGCGTAACGGATTAAAGAAACCCAATTTAAGTGGCGAAGAAAGAAAAGGATATGGGGTATGTATGAGAAAATACGATGCTATGAATGCGTTATTACGTTTTTTTGGTATATATGTCCCACTGGGAGCCCTAGGGATATATTTTATACTTAAGATTAACTTTCAGTAAGAAGTGGGGAAATCTAACGGGAAAATTTGGAATAGTTATTTCATAGTTTAGTTCAGGAAAACGTGTTTTGTTCCTAAATGTGGATGGCACTAATTTGATTGGCAAATATCTAATCTTTTTGCAGATAGTTTTGTCAAGTTAAGATAAAAATATATTTTATTAATAATTAATCAAATAAGTTAATGTATTTTTGATAAGAGTAAATTTGATTCCTTTTTTTACCTGATATTTCCTGTAAGATGCCGATTTCAACAAATTTACGCAATAAGGCCAAAGCATTGGGATTCTTTAACTCAGCAACTCTTTCTGCAGTTTTAACATTAATAATTGGCATATGGTATAGATAATCAAGAAGCTGTTTCCCTTTATGGGCCTTTCTACCCAAAGTCAATACCTTATTGAAATCGCTATTACGTAGTTTCAATATTTCTCTAGTCGTTCCCACTGCTTTATCTGAGGTTTTTGCTACGCCTTCTATAAAAAACTTTAGCCAAGCCTCAATATCATCTTTTTCATGTAATGCATTAAGTTTATCGTAGTAATTTTGCCTATTTATTTTAAAAAATTCTGATAGATATAATAAGGGCTTCTTTAAAATCCCTTGCTGACAGAGATAGAAAGTAATTAAAAGTCTTCCGACTCTTCCGTTGCCATCCAAAAATGGATGTATATTCTCGAATTGGGCATGAAGAAGTCCGGCCTTAATTAAAATTGGTAACGGAGATGGATCGTGTAAAAATTTCTCAAAATTGTCTAGGAGAGTGAATAGTTCTCCCGGAGGAGCGGGTATAAAACTAGCTGTTTGAATACTTGGCCCGCCTATCCAGTTTTGAGAAGTTCTAAATTCGCCAGGATTTTTCCACTCTCCTCTAACCCCTTCTAGTAATATTTTATGGATTTCTTTTATTAATCTTAAGGAAAGAGGTAGTGTTGACAATTGTTCTAGACCATAATTCATCGCTTTGATATAGTCCACAATTTCATCAACATCCTTGTGAATTTCTAGGTCGTGGATTTTAGCTTCTGCCTTTAGAAGATCGCAAAAGGTTGCCTGCGTGCCTTCTACCTGACTAGATAAAGTTGCTTCTTTTCTAACATACATTAATATAAAAAAGTCAACATCGGGGAGAATCTCAGCAATACCATCTAGCCGACCTAGTGCAATATTTCCTTTTGAAAGTAAATCATCTAACGTTGAATCTGGATTTATTTGAAATGGCAGAAGATTAGGCACAAATGCTTTATACTGCAGACCTCCTTGTAGTTGGTTAATATATTTACCTGTTCTTATGTTTTCCATTTGTGAATTAATTATTTGTTATTTACGATAAAGCGATGAAAACGTAAATTAAATATATGGTATTTACGATTAACATACTAAATCGTTTATTAACTATAAACAATCTACAATTGGAGTATAAAACATAAATAAGATTTTGTCAATCTTTTTTTTCGTATAAAAGGCTGATTTAAGAAAGTTACTTAACTATGATAAAAGTATTGCCCCCATCTATACCTTTATATCACTCCTACTCAAATGTTGTATTGCGTCCACAACATCCTGATGATAGAGTAGCCGGGTTTGTGCCTAAAATGTGCCTACCTGCTATCGAAATTGGTTAAAATTCGTTAAAGTTGGTTAAAATAGAAAGCGCCGTAAGTTGTTTACGGCGCTTGTGTTACTGGCGGTGCTCATGCGACAAAATCAGAATCTATTTTAAGTCTTCTATGATGATTTAATGGTACCGCGCGCGGAGCGCGCTCCCGTATCTCCCGCTTCACCGTTCGGCCTGCGTGGGCGCAGGCCTC
>Ga0315279_10000773_pt1 | contig 58539 bp, 46 predicted proteins | sample YL17G06_20_MG_FD_203694 | JGI IMG/M metagenome (GOLD analysis project Ga0315279, IMG submission 203694) | Sediment microbial communities from Yellowstone Lake, YNP, Wyoming, USA - YL17G06_20 | ecosystem: Environmental > Aquatic > Freshwater > Lake > Sediment | place: USA: Wyoming | collected...
TTAATGCATGAAATGCTGTTCGTAACTTCAGGATGCCGCGCACCTGTCGTGATGGCAGTTGCAAACAGAGCCCTGTCAGCGCCCTTAAACATTCATGGCGATCACTCAGATGCCATGGCGGAACGCGACAGTGGCTGGATACAGATCTACGCTGAAAACGCGCAAGAAGTATATGACTCAATGTTTCAAGCCTTCAGAATAGGTGAGCATTTAGACGTTCAATTGCCCGTCATGGTCGGCTTGGACGGCTTCACACTGAGTCACACACTGGAAAACGTGCAGACGCTTTCAGACGATGTTGTCAAAAGCTTTGTCGGAACTCGTCAACTGCCTAATGTGCTAACGCACGAGGGAAAGAGCGTGCCCTACAAGCTTGATCCATCAAACCCGATGACGATGGGACCAGTAGCATTGCCAAACTACTATTTCGAATTCAAGCGACAACAGGAAGAAGCAATGAAAAACGCGCTCAAAGTAATCCAGAGAATACATAAGGAGTATGCCGAGTTGAGCGGAAGATCTTACGGTGATGGACTGCTCGATCCCTACAGACTTGAAGACGCTGAAATAACCATAGTGTGTATAGGCTCGACAGCTGGAACCGTGAAAACAGTCGTAGATGAACTCAGAGCGCAAGGCGTCAAAGCAGGATTGCTCAGAATTCGAACTTTCAGACCATTTCCTGCTGAAGAAATAATGAAGGCGCTTGCTAACGTGAAGGCTGTTGCCGTTATGGACAAGAGCATGAGTTTCGGCGGAAACGGAGGAGCAGTGTTCCCCGAAGTCCGCCATGCACTCTACGATATGCAGACGCATCCCTACGTCGTGAACTACATCTACGGGTTAGGCGGAAGAGACACAAGCCCAAGCCAGATGCGCAAGATCTTTGAAGACCTTCAAAAGATTGTGCAGACCAAGCGTGTTGATGAACTGGTCAAGTATGTTGGATTGAGGGAGTAAAAGGAGGAAGAATGAATGACAGTAGTTGAAGGAAACTTGATATCTGAGGGGAAATTCACTGCAAAAGACATTGCTGAGAAACCTGAACTGTTCCTTTCTGGGCATCGAGCGTGTGCAGGATGCGCTGCCCCAACTGTGTTGCGGCTCATCATGAAAGCTACACGAGGACCAACCATAGTCACAAACGCCACAGGCTGCATGGAAGTATCCTCGACAATCTACCCCTACACATCGTGGGCAGTGCCATGGCTGCATACAGCATTTGAAACGGCAGCGGCAAATGCGTCAGGAATAGAAGTGGCTCTGAAGATTCTGAGAAAGAAAGGAAGGATAGAAGACAAGCAAGTCGATGTTATCGCTTTCGCTGGAGACGGCGGCACATACGACATTGGCATACAAGCTCTTTCTGGGGCAGTTGAGCGTGGACATGATTTTCTGTACGTGCTCTACGATAATGAGGCGTACATGAACACGGGCATTCAGAGGAGTGGTGGTACTCCGTTGGGTGCGTCTACGACTACTTCGCAGGCGGGCACGGCGGTTCCTGGTAAGCTGGAGAACAAGAAGCCTATAGCTGACATAATGGTGGCTCATGAAATGCCCTACGTGGCCACGGCATCACCATACTACTGGAAGGACTTGATCATGAAAGCCAGAAAAGGTATAGAAGTGAACGGACCGGCATTCTTGCATGCCTTTGCTCCTTGTCCGAGAGGTTGGCGAACTGAGCCGAGCAAGTCGATAGAGCTTTCACGCTTAGCTGTGGAAACATGCGTATTCCCACTTTGGGAAGCCGTGAACGGAGAATACCAGCTTTCCGCGCCTAGCAAGGTGCTTGCTCTGGCTCCGCAGAAGAAGAAACCGGTGAAGGAGTACCTGCAAGTGCAGGGACGGTTTAGGCACTTGTTCACGCCGAAGTACGAGAAGCTGGTTGACGAAATCCAGAAGCAGACAGACGCAAGATGGCAACGCCTACTCAAGAAATGTGGCATGACGCAACCTGCGAAAACCGCATAAAAACTCAAACCTTCTACTCAATCCTTTCGCGCGCGCTGTTCTATGGGCCAGACTCTGCCAAGCCCGTGCCGGCACAATCGTTGTGGAAGATGCTCATTATCGCACTTACTTTCATGCTTGTACACAAGAAACTGTCTGAAATCACACTCGTAACGTTTCTCTCGAGCTTACCTCCAAAGCTTCTATCGTAGTTTGTCCTCAAGTATGAGCCAGGCTGCACACTCATCGAGCTCGCAATGCACGCTCTGATGAAGCTGGTAACTTGCCCACGTGATCTTATCTTTGGCAATTGAGCCGAACTCAAACGTACACTTACCTTTTCTTTCTTGTCAGTGCAACCGCAACTACAGTGAGAAAGGCGAACAACGGCAAGACAATGTACGTTGGGAACTCTGGGACGGCGGTATAGACGTAGTATTCTCCTACGTTGTCTTTTACTGCTGCATTGTTGGCGTTGTCATACGCTATGACATAGTACTGCACTTGTGCTCCTGCATTAAAACCCGGAATCTCCCCTATGTAAGTATTTCCTATAAGCTTGCTCATGGTTGCGTTTACCCAAGTTACACCTTTGTTTGTGCTGTACGAAAGTATTACCTCTCGTAACCCACTTTGGCTATCGGTCACGTTTACTGATACTTCCACCGCTTCGTTTGGGTTGGGGGTTTGAGGTGTGTGGATAGGAGTGTCAATGAATGGTTTGATACTGTCAGCTATATAGTGAGCGGTGATATCGTGTGGCCCATCCACTGTGGCTGCTAATGGGTTGGCGCTCGAGTTCGAGCCTGTTCCATCAATTGTCCAGTAGTTGAATGCGTATCCGCTCACTTGCCTAGCGGTACATGTCACCAATGTCTGGTTGTCATACCATGGTCCTGGTGGAGAGACATTCGGCTGCGGGGAGAGGAAGGTTGGATCTGTCTTTACGGTTAGATAGAACTGTACTTTCCAGTTTGCCTGAACCGCGCAGTAGTCGTTCATAGTTACTGTCGTCCCTGAAGAAGTCGAGTTCGCAAGCGCCGCCGAATTTGGTCCTGTGGAAACCCATGAGATGAAAATGAAACGCTGAGTCGGCGACACAGTGTAGGGTGTTTCTGCCGAGATAGACGCTGCTGTGCCATTGTCGTACCAGCCTGCGCCTCTCACTGTTGAACCGTTGACTCCAGTGTCAACTTGGAGCCAAAACTGCCGTACCCAGTAGAACTCGATCTCATGTGGTGCTTGGACATAGTAAAACCCATGGCTGGTTCCTTGCTGTGGAGCACTGTGATCAATGCTGAAACTGGTACAACGCCAGCGGGTCTGATTCGTGATTGTCTCAGTTGGTGATTCGGCGCTAACTGTTAGACTTGATCCTTTGTCAACCCATTGGGATGGCGTAGGTGCGCCGTGAGAGCTTGTCACGTTTATGAAAAACTGTGTTTTGTAGTGACCATATATGGCGATTGACCAAGAGATCGTAACCGGTGAGGAATATGATGTGGAAGTGGCTACATATTGCACACCAAGATCTCCTCCCACAGGAGATTCATAACTGAAAGTGTGTGACGAGTTGTAGTCAAGCCAAAATGAGCAGGGCAGCGGGTAACTCACATCATCAACAACTACGTTCGGAAAGCCTCCGCTTCCAGACTGCTGGAAAGTTACGTTATATTGTGTCTTGTAGTTTGCAGTCACAGTTTTGGGGCCGTCCATGAATAGCTGCATGGCAGTTGATGTTCCAGATGAGTCTCCTGTCCAATTGACAAGTACGTATCGTGTGCTTGTACCTGAAGGTACCGGGCTAGTACAGGTAACCATGGCTAAGGAGCCGCTTTCATACCAGCCTTCTCCAGTCACTTCTCCAACGTAGGAAGGATTCTTCTTGACAGTTAAGTAATATTGCGTTGTGTATTGTGCAATCAGCGTCGAGTTACTATCTATGAAAAAGGTTCTAGGGTTTGATGAATTTCCGTCACTCCATTGCGTAAAAAGTGCTTTTGAACCTGTTCCCAGCGAAATGAGAGATTGAACTTCTACAGCGTGAGACCCAGCGTCAACATAGGTTTGAACGATACCATCGGTGCCCGTGTAATAGTAGTATCCATCAATCTTGACTGTGATGTGGTTGTAGGGTGTTTGAACCTTCAACTCGTATCCTATGATGAAATATTCGGCCATTTCGTTGTTGGTCTCATTCCACTCGTCCGGAAAAGTATTGCTTTCGTCCATAACCCACCTTATGCTATGGTTTCCCTTGGTTGCCGTCCACTGAGAAGTGACAAATATTGTTTTCAAAGCACCTGCTGGAAAACTGGAGATGCCACTTGCGTACAAATACCCATCCTTGTAAGCGCGGACTGATACGCTGCTTTCGTCTCTAGTACCTTGATTTGCAAGGTCAGCGCAGAAGGTTACCTTGTCTCCAGGCATAGGATTTGCAGGTTTCCAATAGACATCAAGTACCGCAAAGTCACGTTTCACAGGAGTAATACTAACATGATAGCTCACGAATTCATCCCACATGGTCTCTTTCGCAAAGTTCGCAGTCAAGTACTCGTTCATAAAGTCATTATAGTGACTGTCCGTTTTGCATGGAAAGACTATGGACAGTCCATGTGAATTCGGATGAGAGTAATGGTCTTCTGTGATCACTGCGTTTGAAAGTGCCGTCATCACTTGTGTTGCGCCGGTCCTGATCTCTGGGTCCGGAACATACTGGTAGATGAGCTGAGCGAAATGATAAAGATCCATATACCATCCATACATATCCCCGTAAGGTCCTTCGTATCCCTCGGCTTGACCCCTTGCTCTTCTTATCTCGTCATTATATGTGCTTTCCGACCTGTTCAACTTTTGAGCGAAATTGTCAATGGCGATTTTCAAATCTGTTATTAGACCCAGATTCGTCCCAGACATCGTTGATCGATATGGGAGGATTGAGGAATAAGACTTGGTTTCTGTATAATCTGTATAATTGCTCACTATGACCTCTGCAAATTCACTGGGAGACATGGATGGAATTGCAGTTAAGCTTGACAGATATTCGATGTAGGGGTGACCTGGCCATACAGCCTCCTCAGACGCAACCATTATGTCTGCATAGTCTCTGATCTGATAGGCTACTTCAGTCATACCCATAAAACAAGCATCAAAAAAGAGCACATCCATTTTCAATGGAACCGCACCCAAGGCTTGGCTGAGTTCCGGAAGCGTCAGCCAATCATTTCCGCTTGTTTCGTCAAGACAGACACTGCCGACGCTGCCGCTTCCATGATCTGAGAGCACCAAACAGTAGTGACTTGCTGGAAAAGAATTTGCAGTCCAGTTAACGAAATCCTTCAATGTATTTGGATCGCCCATGTTTACCTCACCCAAGCTTTCGATTGCATTTTCGGCCGTTGGAGCCAAGTCTTTTGTGACGTTAAAACGCCTGCAATCAGTCCAATCTCCATACCTAGAATCATAACCAGGTATTCTGTCCATTTGAACAACAATGTTGACTTGGGATGTTGAACCTACGCTGGACAGATTCAAGAATATGCCGACGGCATCCTCTTCCAGATTGTTGTCAGCATCAAGATAAACCATAAAAGTCCAGTAGGCTCCGTCCCCGCCTGTCTCCATAACACCAGCGGAATCCACTTGGGTGAGCCTATTGACGTAAGCTATTTCACCAAGAGACCTGACGCTTTCCTTCAAGCCCGGTGGAGCATTTCCCTGATTTGCCAAACCATAACAATGACCCCCTGTGAACGCAATTGATACGAAAAAGAAGAAAAGCAACATCTTCCTCAATATTCCTTCCCCAATAACAAATCACCTGAACGAGAATATATGTCTTATTCCGGATATAACAGAAGATTCAATCTCGCCAGAACTCCTGTACGAAAGATCAATACCAAGTATGTTTGAGCCTTTGTCAGCGTGCCGTCTCCTTACCCGCATCTCTGCTTTCTAGTCTTCTCTATAAGAAAAACCAACTCTGTTCTGGTGAGAATTGTCACATCTCTTCTCCAGTTCTGCCTTCGAGCATTCTTACAGAAGTCTAGAGCGCCGAAACAGCCCTTTTCTACACAAGCACTTCTGCTCAAATCTTCGTAACCCATAGAGGAATCTATCTGGACTGCTTCAATCTGAACTCCAACTTCAACGATTGCTATCGAGTAGTCGTTCGGCGATCCACTGCTTGAGAGGCTCTTTCGCCGGCATCTTCTCGACCCACCTGGGATCCTCATAAAACCCTTCGTGACGAACAGTCACCAGTTCGCGCGCATGCTTGTCCCTAAATTGGTGTAAAATGGTTATAATTCTTATTTTCTGATTTTGGGGCAGTTTTGAGGTCCGCAGCTCTTCCTTGCTTCTTTGCAGTAGCCGCCCTTCTCGAACCTGCACAGGTGCCTCAGACGACTAAACTGCAGGGTCACGAGCGCCTCATATGGGTTTTGAAGTGCAGCGGTCACCTGCTTTGTTGCTGTGGACGGAACATGGTAGGCGAATTTAGGTCTTCCTAGACTGTTTGAAACCATTTTCTCCTTAACAACAAGGCCCCGAGCTACTAACCGGTCAAGATGTTGTTGCAAAGTGTTATGGCTAAAACCCACTTCGCCCAAAAGCGCGGCGAAGCTTCTGGGTTTGCCGTCTTTGAGCGCAGCCAAAACGCGTTCGTCAAAAAAGTCCATTACAGGCTTGAACAAGCAAAAACGGACTTATGACCATTTTTAACCATTTTGGGGACAAGGCAGCGCGCTAAGTTCTATCTATGTGTTCTTGACCATCGACTCAGGGGATTTTTCCTTGGCAAAGTCTTCTATTTGCCTAGTTGGTTTTTGTTAGGTATTTTTCTACTTCTTTTTCTGCGTTGTCGGCTTTTATGAATATGGGCACGTTCTCCATGCCCGTGGCTATGTAACTTGAAAGTAGCCATTCACCTGGCGCAAATTCTAGGGTCTTTTCGAGTATGCCTTTGTCTATCATGAAGGTTTCGCTGACGAGTTGGCGGTCGTATGGTCGTGGCAACGTGCCTACGAAGTACGTGTGCAACTGCTGCAGTGCGTTTGTGTTCAAGTAGGCTATGCGTTGTGTGGCTATGCACACGCCTAAGCCGTACTTTCTTCCCTGTCTAAGCAGAGTTTCAACATGAGATGAGCATTTGGCATCTATTCCGCCAGCGTTGCTTGGGATGAATTCTTGTGCTTCATCGAAGACGATGAGGATGTAGGGTTTGACTTGAAATCTGCGCTTTCTCCTGATGAGCAGGTTCTGTGTCAACTCTATCGCTAGCTCCTTTATCGCGTACGGGTCTGAGATTGAGATGCAAACAAGGTTCGTTGTCTTGTCTTCCAGCAGTTCTCGGATCTTCTCAACCGTCAACCCGCCTGTTTCTTTCGTCTCTTCTTCTTGGCCTTTTCTTATCGTGTCAAGTATGGAGTTTCTTGTAGTTGCCCAGGCGTACAGTCCGCTTTTGTCATGCACTTTGAACTGCTCCACGGTCTCTGTGGCTACTTGAGCTATATACGTGACAAAGTCCTCGCTTATCTTTTGATTCTCGCTCAAGCCGTGTTTTTCAACGTACTCAAGTATGGCATCGTGAATCTTGTCCATGGCATTCAAGTAATGCGGCTTGTCAATGGAGCTTCCTCTCTGTCCATCGAGTTCGTCTAGGAATTGACTGTAAGTAGGAACTTGCTGTCTTGGCTTCGTGTAGTAGGCAAGCTTGCCCTGATCCATTATGTCCTGTAGTCCATGCTTTGTGCGCTCGTCTGTTTCGTATTCTCTGGGTTTCACAACAGAATTGAAAAACTGGTCCAGCGAGTCGATCCTGTGCTCCAGAATGACCCTTGAGTTGACGTTTGGGTCTGCCAGCATGTCCAACAGCAGAAACATGTATTCGCAACTTATGTCAAAAACCACAATCTTCGTATTATCCGTGTGGAGCAACAGCCTTCTGAGAATATTCGACATCAGGTTGCTCTTTCCACCGCCTGTGAACGCAAAAACCCCGAAATGATAACGCACAAGCTTCTCAAAATCCACGTAGATCGGAATGGCCATTTTGCTTGCTTCGAACATCTTGATCAAACCGAGCCTCTGGTCTTTATCCGCGTCTTCCACAGTTTTGGACGTGTCTATGCCATACTTTTCCGCGATCTTCTGGTTGTACATGCGGTTAATCATTTCACTATTCAAAACATAACATGTACTACCCACGACTGGGTAAGAGAAGCCTTTCACAAACCTGAACTCACACTTGTCATTCAAAATAAGATCATAATTAATCGGAATAGCGTCAATCTGAATCATCATCATTGACTTGTCGTCTGTCTGCCAATCATCCTCTGACTGCTCGATGATCTCGAACTGCATAGGATAATACCCGTGATCTGATAGTCCGCGTAAGCCGAAGTGTTCAGGCCAAACTCGGCTGACCTCCATGAGCGTGTACCTCTCCGAATCCTGCTCTGGCGGTTTGAAGTTCTTCACGGCTAGAAGCATGCCTTCCTCCAGAAGACCCATCAAATCCTTCTGATACTCCACCTTCACACGACACTGGTAACGTGCACTCGTGCCTGCAACCTTGGTTTCTTCGGTACTGCTGAAAAATCTTGGGATAACGGCTGCAAGTCTTGCGTTGAACTTGTCGTCAAAGTTCGTGAAACATGACTTGTTAAGTTTATTCTCTTCTTGCTGCTTCAATTGACGCTCTCCTCTCTCTGAATGTACTCATGTAGAATACGAACCTTCGCAATTTATGATTATTGACAATCCAATCAGCCGTTGAGTCTGCGATGCACTTGAATTGACTGTAATTCCACTTCGCAATCTTATCAGCAATGAAAAGAGGTTTGTTGTGTCCGAAGGCTTCGGGGATGTTCGACGGAGCCATAGCAATCAAAATGCTCATCGTCAAATCCTGCAGCCTGTTTGGAACATCCTTGTCCCTGAACAGAATTACCTCAACTGGCTCTGTGGCACCGCCAAACTCATTCCAAAATCGAACAGCACTCTCAGGCTTGTAATCGTACTCTGGATAAACTAAACGGTCTGTGAGCAGGACGTTGCTGCGGAGCATGGGGTCTGACTTAGCTTGGCTGAGCTGCACGTACGTTTTGAGAAAAGTCCTCTCCAGACCGATTCTGTTTTTTATGGCACCTGACACGTAGCCTTCACGGCTCTGCCTATCTGGAACCATCGTCCTGAACGCCGAATCATATTCGATGAGGTTCCATGGTGGCTTAATCTCAGTGGGGTTGAGGATGCTGGCAGACTGCAGTATCATGCGGTCCGTGTTCGGAAGTTTCTCGAACTCTTCGCGAGGAACATTCTTCTTCAGTAAGCCTTGATTAGACATTATTGGGACCAGTTGGCGTTTGAAGTCTCTTGCGGCTGTGTCTTTTGTTATACCTATGAGCAGAATCCTCCTTTTCCAGCATTCCTCCATGAGCATGTGCAACGTGAAAAGCGTCAAGAAAGCAATGTCCACAGTCGTCAGCCACTGCTCCTTTCCATCCTTCAGAATCTTCATTACACTAGTAGGCTGGCTTTCTGAAGTTTTCGTAAAGAAGAAGCGGTCACCCAAGACTGTGACAAGTTTTCTGATGCGTTCCAAAGTTGTCAAATATTTGGAGTTTAGAGCATAAGATTCGCTTTTCTCAATCAATATTCCGTTTTCCATCGAACGTTTGATGTACCGCTGCACTCTCTTCGCTCTTTTATCATCCGTTATGCCTAACTCGACTAGAACCTGCTTCTCTGTCAACATTCCCTTCTGCTTGAACAGCTCGATTATTGCATAACTCAGGTAGTCCCCTCTTGATGGCGGTAGTCTCAACGCTTTGTTGCACACGCACTGTCGTGCAATCGTCAAATCGTTGATATCAATGGGTTCATCATCGATTTTATATCCGATTATGCTGCTTTTCTTCTTCCATAGTTCGCGTTTTGCGGTATCATAGATTAGGCTGGCTCTTTCAATGGATAGGCTTCTGTCCAGAATGATGATTCGCATGTTCTGATCTGGATCAGTGGCAAGCTTGTAAGCAAGATAATACTCGGAGAGAGTCATTATCCAGTTCGCGATCGTAGCGTTGTTTATTATCGACTCATCCGTCAATGGCTTGTTTGGGTTAATCTCCTCTGGCTGTGATGCCTCAAAAAACGTTTGATCTATGTCTGGAATGTCATTCACGTAAACGGGCACGACGCTTGAGATGCCTGCAGACTGTTTGAGCGTTTTCTCGTCGTACTTGACAGTGGGTTTAGCATTTTCAGAGAAGTTTATTGTGCCTGTTGAAGCGTAGGCACCACCGAAGAAAACCACCAAATCAAACAGTGGTCGTGAATACATCGTGCCGTCTACACCTGCAAAGCGGACACTCGACGCTCCGAAAAACTCTTTAGCGGTTTCATAAGCTTCACCGCAGTCGAAATTCATTCGTATGAGGTTCGCAAGCAAACAATCATAAAGAGTTTTGAGTGATGAAAAACGTTGTTCATAATCAGCAACCTGTGATGAAGCACCAAGCTTGAGCACGTCACTGCTCCGTTTTAAGGCATCAGTCAACGAAGACAAGTCCACTTTACCTCGTTCCATCATTAGTCTTCTGGGAGTTAAAATCTTGTCTATCAGTGAAAGTCTAGAGGTGTCAACGTGCAAATCGACAGGACTTGAATCGTTCATTCTAGAACAAATACGAACATGTTCTAGAAAATGTCACTGGGTGTTATAGGGAATATCGTTTAAATACTCCGCAACCCAAGAGAAAAGAAAGAGGAAGGGGAAACTTGTCGAGCTTTCAACGGTCGTTGATGGCTTTTTCGGTTCCGCTCCTGTCATGGAGGGATTGAGCTAGTGGAAAACACGAGTCGCACTGAACGGGACGAGTTTAGGGCTAAACTCAAACAGGAGTGGACGCTCATGTGGACGGAGCGATTTGACGACAGAATCAGAGCTGAAGGAATAGTAGTCCGAGACTATCCTCTGCTCTTCATGGATCGCGGTTTTGTGCTCTTCGCAAGCAGAGACGCCAAAGCTCCTAGTTTCCCAGAAATCGTTGAATCATGGGCGTCGAAAGGCTGCGTCTACTCTCCTGAACCCAATGTTGGCGGATGGGGCAAGTTCATTCGGACAGAATTAAAGAACAGTGTCCACTCAAGGGCAAGAACTGTGGGCAATTGGCAGCCGAAGATAAAAATGGAAAAACAGCAGCTCAAAAAGGGCGGCAGAGGTTGGCTTCACAAGTAGCCACTCTCGGGTTTATGTTTTTGTTTGCGCAGTCAGGTTGTGGCTTTATGGTCAAATATAGAGGCAGACTAGAGATCATAGTCGACGTTCTAAACGTCGCCACCAGAGGCGCAAAGAAGACTAAGATAATGTACGTTGCAAACTTGAGCTACAGGCTTTTAGAGAAGTATTTGGAGGAGACTGTTGGGCTTGGTTTTATGTGCTTCAACAATAATTGTTATGAAGTTACAGAAAGGGGCAGGACATTTCTAGAAAAGTATAATGACTTTTCTAGTAGATACCAGAAGGTTGACAGTGAATTTCAAAGAATGCTGTTCGAGAGAGAAACCCTGGAAAAACTGTGCGAGCCAGCTAGAAGCATCGCGCTTAGACCAATTTCGCAGAAGAGGCGACGGACATGAATCTCGCTTCGAAGAGGCTAGCTAAGCTAGTTCTTCCAGCATTGGCTGTTCTATTGTTCATGGCCTTAACGCTTCGCTGTTCAGTGTATGCGTATACAATGGATGAAGCATCCGTGAAAATGGCGGAGGCTGACAATTCTGTCAGACAAGCGTTCGCGGCGGTTTCAGATGCTGCAAATGCAGGAGCGAATGTTTCAATCTTGGCGTTCAGGTTGGATGAAGCTGGCAGACTCTTGGCTGAAGCGAGTACTGCTTATCGCATTGGCGATTACGGAAACGCCACTTTATTCGCAGAACAAAGCCTTGGTTCACTGGATGGAATCGTTCAAGAAGCTGGAAGCTTTAAGGCAACGGCTGAATCAGAAAGGCTTGGTCAGCTAGGCTGGACTGCCTCGTTTTCCAGTGTCAGTTTGAGTTTGCTTTTCGTTGTAGGCTTGTTCGGTTGGCGCTTTGTTAGGAAGCGTTACTTTGAGAGCGCTTTGGAGATGAAGCCAGAAGAGGTTGCCGGAAATTGATAAGTGTTAGCGATCTGAAGCTGGTTTACGTGGCTTCCTGCGTGATTCTAGGTTTGATCATCGTGGCTCCGACGCTGGCAACGGTCATTACTCTTCCTGGTGGCGAAAGGTTCTCGGAGCTGTGGCTTCTAGGTCAGAATCATATGGCTGAGGATTACCCGTTCAACGTGAAGGCTGATGAACAATACAAAGTTTATTTGGGACTTGGCAATCATATGGGCGACTTGGAATACTACTTGTTGTACGTGAAGTTTAGGAATCAGACTGAGTCTTTGCCTGACAGCGTGAACGCGACTTCCAGCGCTTTGGAACCTCTTTCTGAGTATCGTCTGTTTCTAAGCGACGGCGACGTTTGGGAGAAGGAATTGTCGTTCTCTTTTGAAGGCATCACCATCGAGGGAAACGTGTGCAAAGTCTCAAAGCTTGTCTTGGAGGGTATGGTTTTGAGCGTTGATAAGGTTGCGACGTGGGATTCAACCAACAAAGGTTTCTATTGTCAGCTTTTCTTTGAGCTGTGGCTCTATAATGCCCCTCTCTCAGGCTTTCAGTATCATAACCGGTTTGTTGGAATATGGCTTAACATGACCATTCAGTCTTAGAATCCGATATGGAACGCTCTTATAGAAGTAAATTCCTTATTTGTTTAAATGAGTCGAGGAGAATTTCACTCGTAGATACTGTTTAGTTAAAATGATATTTGGTGTCGGAGATGTGGGAGAAGGCCTATGGAGATTCTGTACTGGCGATAGTTGCTGCCTTTAACGAGCAGCAAGGTATTGGCCTCACCATAGCGGAGCTCCGATGCTATTTGGAGAAACCTTGGATTCTGGTGGTAGACGGCAATAGTGTAGACAGGACGGTTGAAATTGCGAAAGGCATGAACGCGGATGTCTTGTTGCAGGAAGGCAAAGGCAAGGGAGATGCCATAGCACAGGCGATCAAGCATGTGAACATGGACGTTGACTACGCAATCTTCACGGATGCAGATTACACTTATCCAGCAAAATATCTTCCGGAAATGATCAGAATCTTGGAAGAGAATCCTGAAGTAGGCATGGTGTGTGGAAACAGGTTCAACCACCATCTTAACGCGGAAGCCATGCGTAATGCGTTCTACTTTGGCAACAGACTCTTGGCATTCACTCACAACATGCTGAACGGAGTAGCCCTACGTGATCCTCTGACAGGCCTGAGAGTGGTGCGCTGGGAGATACTAAAAGACTGGACACCACAATCCAAAGGCTTCGACATAGAAGTCGAGCTTAACCACCATATCGAGAGAAAAGGATACGATATAAGAGAAATAGATATAAGTTATAGACCACGTTTAGGCGAGAAAAAGCTAAAGTTGAAACATGGAATCACAATCCTTAAGCGTATTATGTCAGAAAGCACATACTAACCGTGCATGTTGTTTTTTCTGTTTTTGAAGTAGTAGTCGGCGTCTAGCTTCTTGCAGACTACTACTTCTAAGTCTTCAATCTGTTGTCGTTTTGTTGAATCATGAGGGAAGCACATACTGAGGTTTCAGAAAAAAGAGAGTCTGACCTAACCTTTTTCAACCCTACCCCATGGCTTCTTTCCTTCTACCAAGTACGATTAATCTAGTTGAGGAGAAAAAAAATGAGAAAAAATGTTCAGAAAATCCTTGTGACGGGTGGTGCGGGTTTTATTGGTTCTCATTTGGTTGACGCTTTGATGGAGAAGGGTTATCGTGTTCGTGTGGTTGACAACCTTAGCAACGGAAACGTGAAGAATATTGAGCGTTGGGTGAATGATTCGCGTTTCGAAATGATAGAAGGCGACCTTAAGAAGCCCGAGGTGGCAGGTAAAAGCGTTGAAGGTGTTAATGTAGTTTTTCATTTGGCCGCGAATCCTGATATTCGGTTAGGTGTGTCTGATCCTTCTGTTCATTTTGACGAGAATCTTGTCGTTACTTTCAATGTTCTTGAGGCTATGCGCAAGAGCAAGACCGCTAAGAGTGTTGTGTTTTCTTCGACTTCGACGGTTTATGGCGAGGCTGTTGTTCTTCCGACTCCTGAGGATTATGGTCCTCTTTTACCGATTTCGATTTATGGCGCATCCAAGCTTGGCTGTGAAGCGCTTGTCGCATCTTATTGCCACACGTTTGATTTCAAAGGTGCTTTGCTTAGGTTTGCCAATATTGTTGGGTCCAGATCAAATCATGGGGTTGTAGTTGATTTTGTCAGGAAGCTTAGGCAGGATTCTTCGGAGCTTGAGATTTTAGGTGATGGTACTCAGAGGAAGTCGTATTTGCATGTTAGGGATCTTGTTGATGCGTTTTTTGTTGTTTTGGGGGGCTTGAGGAAGGGTGGGTTTGTTGAGGCCTATAATGTTGGGTCTTTGGACCAGGTTGACGTAGTTCGCATTGCTCAAATTGTTTGCGAAGAGATGGAGATAGACAAACCGAGGTTTAGGTTTAACAAAGCGGTGAAGGATGGCAGAGGATGGAAAGGCGACGTGAAAATGATGCAACTCTCTATACAGAAACTCTTAGACCTTGGATGGAAGCCGACCTTAAGCAGTGAAGAAGCAATACGACTGTGTTGCAGTGAACTCCTGAAGTGACATTAGATTGCGCTGCAGACGCGGCTAATGTATACGTGACAGGAAGACCAAATTTGTCTGTGACCGGCGATGTCTGAAACCATTAAGTGTGAATGGGGGTCTGCAACAATACAACGGTGTAGCCGCTCATACTTAAGGCAGCCTTTGAGTCGATTATCCCAATTTGCAGATATGGTGTTCGCCATGAAATGGTTTCATCAATCTTGATAAAGTTTACCGATCCTTCTAGCCCTTGCAGAGTGATCTTGCTCTCCTGTTCAATCTTGTAGATAAGCAGAATATTCATAGTTTCATTGTGAATCCATGCAAGAGACCTAAGATCATTTGAAGAGCTGTTGGAGTATATGATTGGATCGCCAACTTGCATATTGTTCCCAAGCATCCAATGAACGTAGTAGGGATACCAAGGTTTGTCATCATCAGAGTTAACCATGCCAAAACCATAGCCTCCTGTTGCTGAGTTCCGACAAATAGATGCACTGCTGGAGAAGGCATAGTAGATGTTGCCAGAAAGTCCTTTCAGCACTCCCATCCTGAGTTCCAAAGCAGTCCATACTGCGCCGATCATCTGCGTAATTCTTGGGTCAGTTCCATTTTTCCAAGTGCTACTGAAACCGCTCTCAGAATTGATAACGGGAAGAAGTTTACCGCGCGAATTGAACCATTTCAAGCGCGCTTGATCCACAAAATTAAAATAATGGGACTCTGCACGATCTAGCATGGCTGCGTTGTCAAAATACCCGGGTCCTTCTGTCGCATAACAATCGTATTTGTGGAAAGACAGAAAGTCAACATCATCTCCGTATTTCGTCCAGTAATCCATTACTTGACCGAACATTATGGCATCATGACTAAGCATTACGTTCGAGTTAACCTCTCGCATTTTTCTGGCAGCCGCGTTCCACAGTTTTACGTAGTTATCGAGCTTCACGGAGTCTGTCCAGCCAAAGTAGAAATAAGGCTCGTTTACAATTTCATAGAATCTGACAGGACATCCAGTCGATTTGAAGTGCTTGACCCATTCTGCACAGTAAGTAGCCCAACTGTCCAGATAAGGTAGGGCAGTTTCAGGATTGATTGCCATCCCTGGTGGAGCACAGAAAGAACGCTCGCCCGTGTAAGATTCGGAAAAGGCCCCCAGACAAAACAGCGGCTCGGCACCTATTCCAAAAATCCGTTTAACAAGTAGATCTATGTTCGACCAGTTGAATGCTCCGCTTGTTGTAGATTCATTCCAGCTAATGCAGGGACGAAGATCACTCCATTTCCAATCAAAGAGGCGCACAATTTTGAAGGAAGCATTACTTGCGCATTCCCTCAGAACAGAATCTTGGAGCCATCCCTCCCAATCGTGATCAAGCATGAAGCCCAACGACAAGTTATTTAGACCAATTGTCACGCTGGCGTTTACAGTCACTTCTATCCGAGGATAGTCAATCATGCCTGATGATATGATACTCCTTGTCTGCGAAAAAGGGCTCGCGAAGCTGTTAGGTGCTACCAAGAGAAATAACGCAAATATTACCTGTAAGCCAGCCCAGCCCGCCAGAACTCTGGCTTTCAATTCGGCCATTGCTTGCTCCCGCCATCAAGTCCCAATCTTAGAATACTTCGCAACTTTCATTTAATAAATACTTCTATAGTTGTGTAGAACAAGAGAACACTACGTTCGCTCCATGTTTTGTCAATAGACGCACAGCTTGTAACATGACGTTGGATGAGAAACTTGAAGCAAGTAACGGTTGTTGTGTCAGCCTATTCAAAGTCTCAGCTAGACCACGTATTGAAATGTGTTGACTCTTTGAGAAAACAGGTTCTCATGCCGAAGGAAATACTATTGGTTCTGGACAATGATCAGGGTCTAGTAGATTTCTATTCGGCTCGAGTGCCTAGCAACGTTAAGATCATAGTCAGCAGAGGGCATGGACTCTCTGAAGCCAGAAATGCAGGAGCGCGCAATGCGCATTCGCCAATAATCGCTTTTATCGATGACGACGCAATCGCAGAAAAAGATTGGTTAGAGAATCTTATGGAGAACTATAATGATCCATCAGTTGTCGGTGTTGGTGGACTTGTTAAGCCTTTATGGGAAAACAAACGTCCTGCATGGTTTCCAGAAGAGCTAGACTGGATAATTGGCTGTTCTTACAAGGGCTTGCCAAGACACAAAGTTCGTATCAGAAATCCCATCGGTTGTAACATGTCTTTCAGAAAGACTGTCTTCGAGACAGTCGGATATTTCAGGTCTGATATTGGTCGATTTGGGAAAAGACTCTTGTCTGGCGAAGAGGCCGAGATTTCAATAAGAATTCTGGAGAAATCTCCCTATTCAAAGATCATGTATGATCCATCGGCCGTTGTTTATCATAGAGTACAGAAGAACAGAATGAGTATCAAATATCTCTTAGAACGATCATTCAATGAAGGAGTATCAAAGGCCTTGATCACAAGTCGTCAACCCAAATCCTTGCGGATGTTATCAACTGAGGATCAATACTTGGGAAGCTTGCTAAGAATCTCCATTCCTTCTATGCTAGGGGAAATCTTCAGATTTGAGAACTTGGCCAGTCTGACCGTACTAGTCCTGTCAACTTGTGCGGTTTTTGCAGGTTTTTCATTAGCTAGAATCGAGCGCAGATAAAGAGCATATACGTCAATCAATTCACAGTAGCTTCCAAGATTTGTGAAGCGATGATACAAACATGGGTGGGATTGGAGCTATGATGGACAAATCTCGTCTGAGATATGACGTCTTGAGCCGAAGTTTCGGGCTGGAAATTGGTGAGCCGCTCAAACCTATCCAAGTCTCTTCAATAATGAAACATACGGTGGTTATGTCTTGCCAGAAGTCTTTATTATCCATGTCGGAAGTTTAAACAACAAGGGCACCAAAGCCCTTCTGAGAACAGACATTTCCTTAATTGATGAAATTCTCGGCGAAGGCGTCAAGCTTTCGGTTTCAGGTACCGACGTTAAAGGTTTAAAGCTGTTGGTCAAATCCAGTTCTATTTTTCCTACCATGGTTAACGTGCCTTTTGAAGTTGCGGATTTCTTCGCTATGAAATCAAGATTCGCGCGAGATTCTTGGAGTTACAAAATCTTTGCGCTTGGAAGTCTGATAATGATGCCTGTTCAAATGCTGTTGTCGGCTTTTTCGGCAACTCTGCTTAAGATTGGATTAAGACCATTCTACCGTTCTAAGTTACTGGAAAGGATGAAAAATTGCAATATAATTATCTCTTGTAGTGACGAGAACTTCAAAGAAGGCGTTTCCCTGCTGTCTTCAAATGCCTACTGGGTCTTGACATGGTGGACACTGCTGCTTTCAAGGACTTGGGATGTTTTGATTGCGAAGTTCTTGGGAAAACCATTGATTATGTTTCCTAACTCTGTAGGTTCCTTCCGTACGTTGGTTGGAAGGATTCTCGCGAGGCTAGCTCTGAGCAGATTTGACTGTATTCTAGTGAGGGAACAGAAATCATACGATATACTCGATTCTATGGGAATACAGTCTCCCAAGATTTTGACTGCCGACATAACTTTGTTGATGAATGCGACGTCGAAAGCTTCTATTGGTGACCTGAAGCGTCCAATTATTGGAGTATGTGTTGGCGTTTACAGTCACACTCTATCTGAAAGACAAACATGCAAATTCATTCAAGATATTGCCGAAGCTCTTGACGAAACAGTGGAAAAGCATGGATTCTCTGTGGTTTTCCTGCCACATTATGTGAGCGGCTTCCGATATGATGATCTAGAGGTTACTCAACTTGTGTTTAGTCGTATGCGAACGAAAACCAGGGCCAAGATAATCAACACTTTGAATGTCGAGGATTTCAAGTGTTTTCTAAGTCAAACAGACCTTGTTCTTTCATCAAAGATGCATCCAGCTGTGTTAGCAGTTGGTTCCTTTGTGCCTGCTGTTTGTATCGCATATGACGACAAGCAGATAGGTTTCTTCACGCAATTGGGTATGACTGACTGTCTTCTACCAATAAACGATGTCTCCAAAGAAAACTTGGAGTCAAAGATCGATTACGTTTGGGCTAGGAAAGCTGCAATCAAAGCTAACCTGCAGAGAAGGATTCCAGTACTCCAAGCAAACATAAAAGAGGCCTTGAAGCGGGTATTGTCTGCTTTCACATGAAGCGACTGGTGATAATGTTTGACTAATTACATAAGAGCTGCACGATATTTGTTTGCTTTGAGGAGGAGAGCCTACTGCTCCGCTGAGGAATTGGTGAGATATCAAAACAGGAAGCTTAGGGATGTTGTGAACTATGCATACAATAATGTTCTCTTCTATCATAAAAGGCTCAAGAAGCTTGGAATTGTGCCTGATGACATAAAGACTACGTATGATTTGAATAAGCTTCCAGTTCTGAGGAGGCAAGATATCCAGGGCAACTCAGAAGAGCTAGTCTCTAGCGAATGTGAAATCGGACGTCTCAAGAGGGTTATCACCAGTGGTTCGACAGGGCAACCATTGGCAATATACTTGAGGAAAAAAGAAGACGAATTCAGAAAAGCCAAGCATCTAAGGGCCAACATAACTCTTGGGCAAAAGGCAAGAGACCGTTGGGCTGTGATAACTGGTCCTCAGCACTTCGGCGAGGTGTCGCGTCTCCAAAGCTTTCTCAATATTTATGCACCCTCCCCAGTATCCGTGTTTAGTGATGCTGGTTCCCAGATATCGGCCCTTGAAAAGTTGAAACCCGACATCTTGGATGGATATTCAAGTTCGCTTTTTTTGCTGGCGAAGGAAATTGCTGAAACTAGAACAAAAGCGATCACTCCTAGATTTGTGATCGGCGGATCTGAACTGATAGATGATTCGCAGCGTCAATTCATAGAGAAATCCTTTAACGCTCCCTTTTACGACCAATATGCGTGTTCTGAGCTTGAGAGGCTTGCTTGGCAATGTAAGGAGAGGACGGGATACCACATTGATGCTGACTCAGTTATCATGCAGTTTGTGGATGAGACTGGTGAGGAGGTGTCGCCAGGGGAGTCAGGCGAAATCGTATGCACGAGTCTTTTCAATTATGCAATGCCGTTAATCAGGTATGCAACTGGGGATGTAGGCCGAGCTTCGGATGAGCATCAGTGTCCTTGCGGAAGGACGTTTCCATTGATGAAGCTAATAGAAGGCAGAAAGGATTCATTCGTAGTATTCCCTGATGGACGCGTGATTTCCCCACATGTGTTATGCTTGATAATGGAGAGCTTTAGATTTCACGCTAGTCTTGATCATTATCGAATAGTTCAGAAAAGCGTAGGTCTAATAGAGTTCCGTCTCAAGATGAAGGCAGATTGTGCTGAAACAGAAACTGTGAAAGAAGAACTGGTGAAGCATTTTAGAAAGTCACTCAGTGCTACTTCTGAGGAAGTAGCATTTAACGTCGATTTTGTCAAGAATATTGCTTTGGATAAAAGTGGCAAGCTGACAACAGTCGTATCTGAACTCAACAAGAATTATTATCAGAGCTGAAAGCGCTCTGCACAATCAACACAAGTTCTGCGGAGGTCTGAGTCTATGTATGAAAATCTAAGATTGGCTTTTAAAGTAACATATTATCTGGATAGTCTACAGCGACATACTCGATGGAACACTGAAAAACTACGCAGATACCAGAACCAAAAACTCCGCGAAATTGTCGACTATTCCTATAGAAATGTCCCGTTTTATCATAGAACCTTTAAAGAACTAGGACTAGCTCCGGAACAAATATTCACAATTGAGAACCTGAATGAATTGCCGATTCTCCGAAGGAACGAACTGCAAAGAAACGCTGGGATGATGATATCTAAGGAGTTTGAGATAAGCAATTTGAAAAAAGTTTCGACTAGTGGTTCAACCGGGCAACCCCTAATGACATACTTGACTGAAGACGAAGATGCACTAAGAAAGGCGAAGCTTCTAAGAGCTAACATAGCTTGCGGGCAGAAACCCAGAGACAGATGGGTCGTGATAACCGCTCCGCTGCACCACGCAGTCACTCACAAGCTTCAAAAATTGCTAGGCATTTACTCGCCCATTCCGGTTTCAGTCTTTGACAGCGCGGCGACTCAGATTTCAAAGATTAAAGAAATAGGACCTGATGTGTTAGATGGATACTCAAGTTCGCTTCTACTCTTGGCAAGGGAAGTGAAAAAGAGGAGCGTTGAGACAGTCAAACCCAAGATCATTGTTGGAGGTGCGGAACTCATAGATAGCTCCTCACGGCACTTCATGGAGGAAGTCTTCGATGCGCCATTCTACGATGAATATGCGTGTTCTGAGCTTGAGAGGCTTGCTTGGCAATGTAAGGAGAGGACGGGATACCACATTGATGCTGACTCAGTTATCATGCAGTTTGTGGATGAGACTGGTGAGGAGGTGTCGCCAGGGGAGTCAGGCGAAATCGTATGCACGAGTCTTTTCAATTATGCAATGCCGTTAATCAGGTATGCAACTGGGGATGTAGGCCGAGCTTCGGATGAGCATCAGTGTCCTTGCGGAAGGACGTTTCCATTGATGAAGCTAATAGAAGGCAGAAAGGATTCATTCGTAGTATTCCCTGATGGACGCGTGCTGTCAGCACTTGCTGTCGGTTGGATGATGGAGTATTACAAATTCTACAACTGTGTTGAACAATATAGAGTAATTCAGAAGAAGGTCAACTTGTTCAAATTTCTTATCAAGAAAACTGGTAGCGTGGACGAGAGAACTATGGAGAATGAATTGCTAAGTCACGTTAGGAAAATGCTACACGTTACTGAATCCGAAGTAGCTTTCCAAGTAGAGTTCGTAGATGATATACCTTTGGACGAAAGTGGCAAGCTTAGGAAGATCATATCAGAGCTCAAGGACGTTAGCCTTACACAGTAAGCTTCTCAGGGTTGTTATGCTAGTTGAATATGCGTGCTCTTCAATGCGTTGCAGGTAAATTTTGAAGGTTGCAGAAAATGAACGTACTGATGATATATGAAGGAATGCGCGAGGGGGGCGGAGTGCAAGTTCATGTTCTAACGCTGAGCAAGGCACTAAGAAATCTCGGCATCGATGTTCTCCTCTTTCCGGTCAGTCCACTGCACTCAGAAGAGACTGACCTACGCCTCTTCCTTGCTCTTCTTATGCAACCGCTCCTCTGTTTTGTCTACGGTATCAGCGCACTTCGATTCATGAAAGAGACACACATTGATCTTGTGCATGCTCACGGAGCACGTCTGCCTTTGGTTCTGGGATGGCTAGTTTCAAAAGCGACAAGGACTCCGCTGGTCGTTACTATGCATGAAGCTTGGACGCGTGCCAATAGGCTGAACCCCTTATATAGAAAGGCTGACAAGGTGATCACGGTTAGCGAAGAAATCAAAGTAGTTCTGGAATGCTATGGCGTAGACAAGACCCGATTAGCATGTATACCGAACATGGTGGAAGTGGATTTCTCCGAAAGAGCTTCAATCAATCATGAAGGGGGTTACAAGCTAGTATTTCTGGGTCGCCTTGATCCAAGCAAAACGGGCATTCTTATGATTATACTTGACGCGATTCCAAGAATCACACAGGAACTCCCAGCGACGCAGTTCTGGATTGTCGGCTCTGCAGGATCGAAATATCACGAAGTGAGCAAAAAGGTGAAGGAGATAAATGAAGCTCTTGGAAGAAAGGCTGTTTATCTACTTGGTTACACAAAGAACGTCACTGGAATGATTGAGAAAGCAGACTTAGTTATAGGTGTTGGAAGAGTGGCTCTTGAGGCACTGGCTCTTGGCAAACCAGTGATAGTGGGATCGGCTGTTAAAGGATCGGCATTTGCGGGAGGGCTGGTCACGCAAGATAATGTTGACGAAATCGCAGAGAGCAATTTCACAGGGAGAGATTACTCGCAGGTGATGAATGCGCAGCAAGTCGGAAAACTGATCGTCGACTTGCTCAGAGATTATGCTTACAGAGAAACTATTGGCAAATTTGGCAGGGAACTGATAAAGGCCAAGTTTGAATCAGGGGCAATAGCGTCTGAAACGGCGTCCGTCTACTTTGAATGTCTGAAAAAAGAGCGTTCTGTAAGGCGCTCTATGTAGCCGCTGTGCAGAATGTTAAGGGGGTGCATTGTTGGGAAAGTTTGAAATCATCGGTGGGAGGAAACTGGAAGGAACCGTCGTGAACCAAGGTTCTAAGAATGCAGCGTTGCCTATTTTTGCCGCTTCTTTGCTTACTGATGAGGAAATTGTTTTGCGGGAAGTCCCCGACGTAATAGACTTGAGAAACATGGCCATGGTATTGCGGGATACAGGTGCAAGGGTTAATGAAGGGAGTGTTACACGATTCGACGCCGGCAAAATCAACAACCCTAACATACTTCTTGAAGCAGCCCAAAGAATTAGGTCTTCGATCTTGTTGCCAGCAGCACTTATTTCCAGATTTTCAAAGGTGATCGTTCCTTTTCCTGGCGGGGATTCTATTGGAACTCGCAAGATAGACAGCTATGTCTTAGGCTTGAGAGCCTTAGGGGTGACGGTCAAGACAGACAGCAAGGGTATCTGCATAGAGGCTCAGAAGACTAGGGGCGGCAACATAGAACTTGTCTTTCCAAGTGTCACAGGAACTGAAGGGGTGCTAATTGCTGCAGTCTTGGCGGAGGGAAAGACAATTGTGACGAATGTCGCCCAGGAGCCTGAGATCGTCGACTTGGCGAATTTTCTCAATAGTATGGGTGCCAAAATAAAAGGAGCGGGAACCGAGGTAATCAAAGTTACAGGAGTAAGGGAGTTGCACGGCACTGATTACACTTTGATCCCTGATCGGATGGTAGCCGGAACACTGTTAGCAGCTGCTGCCATAACCAAGGGTGATGTGTTGGTTGAGAACGTGGTTCCGAAGCATCTGAAAGCAACCTTAGACAAACTGAAAGAAGTCGGCGTGAAGGTCTGCGAGTCTAGCAGAGCGATAGGGATCAAGTGCACATCGCAACGAATACATCCGGTGGACATAGTCACTGAAATATATCCTGGTTTTCCAACTGACATGCAACCTATTTTCATGGCCCTCTTAGCAATCGCTGATGGAGTGAGTTCGATAAAAGAGACAATGTATGATGATAGGTTTAGACACGCTGAAGACTTAACAAGAATGGGCGCAAGAATCGAGATTCAAGCAAACACCGCCAGAATTCGAGGGGTTAAAAGACTTAGAGGTGCGAGAGTGATGGCAAGAGACATAAGAGCTGGAGCAGCCGTAACACTTTCTGGACTTGCCGCTCAAGGAGCAACAGAAGTGTCAAATGTTTATGAAATTGATCGTGGATACGCCAGACTAGAGAAGATTTTGTCTAGGTTAGGAGCAGAAATCAGAAGGATCAAAGGATAGAAACCTACATGAAAGAAAACGCGCGCGCTAGTTCTCTCAATGATGAATTACTGAGAGTCATCAAGGGAGTGGTTAAGTTCGATGAACCTCTTGAGAGTCATACATCTTTCCGTATTGGTGGTCCAGCGGATATTTTCATCGTGCCTCTAGACAAGGAAGACTTGAGAAATGCAGTGATCCTGTCTAAAAAGTACAAGGCACCCTTAGACATTATAGGTAACGGTACGAAGATCTTGGTTCCGGATAAAGGGGTTAGGGGTGTAGTAATAAAGATTAGTAACGTCCTGAATAAGGTTAGATTTATCGGGGAAAGGGTCATAGCGGGTTCGGGAATGTCGCTTTCACAACTGTCCACATTGGCTGCTGAAAGAATGTTATCCGGACTAGAGTTCGCAGTAGGTATTCCCGGCACAGTGGGGGGCGCTGTTGTCATGAACGCAGGCGCTCACGGCCGATCAGTAGGTGACGTCATAACGAGTGTAACCGTTATGAACATGAACGGGCAAGTTCACAAAATGTCTGGGAAGCAACTGGGACTCTGCTACAGAAAGAGTGTTCTGCAAGATACCAAAGAGATCGTGTTGAATGCTACATGTGTGTTGGAAAAGGGAGAGGCTCAGGAGATCCGGCAAAAGATTGCAGAATTAGTTCAGTGGAGGAAGAAGACCCAACCGCTGGATCTACCTAATGCGGGCAGCATATTTAGGAATCCTGAGGGGGAGTATGCTGGAAGACTGATCGAATCTGTTGGCCTCAAAGGCCTTAGGGTGGGCGATGCCCAGGTGTCGACTCATCATGCTAATTTCATAGTCAATCTGGGGAAGGCTAAAGCAGAAGACGTGATGACGATCATACACACAATAAGGGAGAAAGTGCGCGAAAAGTTTGGTATTGATTTGGCACCGGAGATCAGAGTTATCGGAGAGCAGTAGCTGCAGCAAACCACCTACTCTGAAGAGGTACGCTGGTGAATAGATGAAGAAACACATGTGGATTGTTTCCTTAGTCTTCATGCTTTTTATTCCACTCGGAGCGTTCCTATCCTTCCTCTCTGATCCAGTAACTGCAAGGCTGTCTCTGATTCTGTTCTTCTTTGCTCCAATTTTGATCGTTGCATACTACACTTTGAGGGAACCCGAGCGCCGAAGAACGAAAGCCTTGATTGCCCTGGCTTTCTTAGTCGTTCCCAGCCTTGTGTTCATAACTGTCAACATAACAAGATTTTCGATTTTTCTCGAGGGGATACAACCATCATCAACCAGGTTACAGGCAGAGCAGTATAGAGAACTTGGCATGATGAAATTCTCAGGTTCTCATTCGTATTTCTTCCAAACGCCCTTAATAATGTATGCTGTATCCGATGTATGCGGCTTTTCCTCTGTCTATGCTTCTATTGTAGTATTCGTTCTGCACATCATCCTGATAGCATTAGTCAGCCTGTATTCGGCTAGGGTCATCATGCAAAACAATGTGAATCATGGATTGTCATTCATCCCTTACTTGGCTGTTTTTTCGCTGTTTTCCAGTTACAACATGATGTCTACAAATGTTGCATATCGATATTTGGGGTCGAATCTGCTGCTGCTTCTGTTGTTCTTCTATTATAGGAGGAATTGCGGAGAAAGGCCTAGAAGGGCGTTTTCAATCATCATCTTGATGCTTACTCTGGGAATCACTTTTGGCGATCCGACCGCAGCCGTTCTTGAGATTGCTCTATTCAGCCTCATATCTATTCTTAGACGAAACATATCTGAAGCTTTTTATGCCTTGATACCACTGAGCTACATGCTTTATGCGGCGACAGCCTATGTGCTAATGCTTAAAACTTATGCAATCTTCTCATGGGAAGGGTTCATGAGGTTTTTTCAGCAGACTCTATTGGGGGAACTTCCAGAGAGAGTTATTCCGTGGCAGCGAGCTATCATGCCAACTGCTCAGGATGCATATGTGGCAACGTCCGCATATCTTTCATTACTGCTCCTCTCTGCAATTACAGGTTTGTCTTATGTAGTGCTGTGGATAAGAAAAAAAACTGAAGCAGATGGCATCAGAAGGAACCCACTGATGAAAGCGAATACTCTGGCCTTACTAGCTATGCTTGCAGTCGGAGCAATTACGTATGCTGGTGTTTCAACAAGACCTGAAGCTCCGATTTCTGATATTAGAACCATAGTTCTAATCTTTTCGTCAGTTCTGCTTCTATTCTCTTTTGTCTCAAGAACACTACTCAAAGGTCTGACCTCCAAAAGGGTCATTTCAGCTATAGTTATGATTTTGCTGATCGCTTCATCACTGAGGGTTATCTACAATGCTTATCCAAAGTCAGCTTATGACCCTATCAATGTGGTTGAAGACCCGCGCCTAGATTTTAAAGCTACCATTGCTATCGATCAATTCATCAGTGACTTCTATGCAGAGGGAAGCATCATAACTGACTACAAGACTCGAGTGTCTGAGCCACCTTCATTCCAGCCAGGGTTCTACAAGATTGGCTTACTTGGCAATTCAACACTCGCAGATCCCAAAAGCACTTTCATCATTTTCAACCTCAATGGGCTACGATACAAATCAACGTACATATTACCTGACTCGTATTCTGAAGCATATAGCTTGATGTTAACCCAGAACATAATCTACAGTAGCGGGAACATCACTGTCATACGGAGAAGATGAAAGGAATGGCGTATGGAGATGACAGGAATGGATTTGGCAGAGCACAAGATTGACTACGTTGTTCTTACTTGGAACAGCGGGAGGACATTGACAAAAACCCTAAGGTCAATCCAATTCTTTGGAAATCCTCGCAAGATCATAGTTATCGACAGATTCTCTAGCGATGACACTTTGACGATTGCAAAGAACTTTGATTGCGTCATAGTGCAAACCGATAAGCAATTAGGTTTTGCGAGATTAATTGGCGCAAAGACGGCTCAAACGAAATTGATAGGTTACGTGGATTCAGATGTTGAATTGACAAAAGGATGGAGGGAGTTACTAAAGGCGGCTTTTGATGCTAGATTCGAATGCACCGGTGCGATGAGTGCTATGTATGAAGGATATAAGTGGACACCTACTTTAAGATATGGCGCTTTCGGTTGTTCAATAATGAAGCGCCAACTGGTATTGGAATTTGCAGACATACAGAAATATAGTAGTGCAGAAGACTTGGTTTTTGCTGACTTCTTGGAAGAGCGAAAACTAAAGTGGTACGTCTTTCCGGTGGAAGTGAAGCACCATCGAGAACTAGTTGGAATACCTGAATGGTTGAAGCAAAGATGGTTTGGAGCGGGGGCTCGAGTAGCTGGAAGAAATTTCCTGGTCATTTTGGGAAGTTTTTTTGTTGGTCTTCTGGGGCTGTCACCAGGGCGCGCGGCGCGGGCGAGCGACTATTCGTACATCAAGAACATAAAATTCAGATACCACTACTTGATCGGCTACTTTTTCTACAAGAAGTATTACGAGATTGATCGATCCAGAAGCAATGTTGGCTAAAACGGGCAATCTCATGAGGCCCTCAGATATTAGTGGCGTTCATCTTATCAAGTATTTTACTTGCGTGCACTATTCCCAAGCTTTTGGGAGAAGAGGTATAGTTCCATGGAGCAAAGGAAAATTAACTACGTGGGCTGGGTAGACCACTATAACGTCGGAGATGAGGCATTGTTTATGGTAAACAAGAGAATTTTCGGACCATATCAGCTTGTGCCTTACAAAGGGAAAAACCTTTCTAAGATTACCCTCTTTGGAGGAGGAACATTGTTTCCAGGTTGGACCGCGGCCATTATGCCTAATCGATACAATTATGCATATGGCATCGGAGTGAGAAACCCGTCATTCTGGGGTACCTTTTACCCTGTTATGATAGAGCAGATAAAAAGATTTAACTTCAGATACGTTGGAGTTCGAGGTACCACGTCAAAAAAGTTGCTTGATGCTTGGGGGATAAATTCAATAGTAGTTGGAGATCCTTGTTTGCTCTTAGAACCTGCCCATTATGGGGAAAAGGAAGATGCAAGAATTGGCATAAATGTTGGCTCAGATGGATTGGTGTGGGGTGGGAACGAGGAGAATGTTTTTGCTGAGATAGCTAAAACATGCAGGCTTCTGAAAAAAGAGGGCTACCACCCAGTCTTGATTCCTTTTAACAAAGATGACCTTCCACACATAAGCATAATATCAAGAACGACAAACACCGAGGTATTTGGTTGTTGGACGGACATCCAAAAAGTTCTCAACTTCATAGCCTCTTGTCACCTGCTAATCGGCGAAAGACTCCATTCTCTAGTCTTCAGTGCCGCAACTTACACGCCGTTTATATCGATAGAGTACCGACCAAAGTGCAGAGATTTCGCTGAAACCGTTGGTTTTGGGAATTACAACTTGAGAACAGATAGGCTAGTGGCTGAAAGGGTCATAGCGATGTTGAATGACTTGTCCAACAACTTAAGTGGAATGGGAAAAAGATTAAGAGAAAACGTTGAAATGTACCGCAGAGAACTGAGAATTTTGGCGAAGTGCATAAAAAGGGACATCGAATCTCTTCAAGACGACAAGTGGATTCCTAGTTCGTTAGAAAAAGCAAAGTGGTATCTAAACATACATAGAAGAATTCTGCTTTCAGAGCTTTACAGGATTAAGCGACATCAACTCCAAACAAGTCTGAAACTCCATCGCGCGTCGGATCTGGAGTAGGAGAAGAGAATGGATAGAACAATCGATTCTGTATTGAAGAGCAGACTTTGTACTGGGTGTGGTGCCTGCATTGGTCTATGTCCAAACCAGGCGCTGGAACTAACATTGGATCACGAAAAGGGAATATTCCTGCCCAAACTGAACAAAGAAAAGTGTACGAGATGCTCTATTTGTTATCAAGTCTGTGCCGGATCAAAAATCGATTTTGAACTTTTGAACGAAGACATATTTGGGAAAAAACCAGAAAATGTCATTCTAGGAAATTACCTAAACTGCTATACAGGACATGCTGCAGATAGCAGTATAAGGTATAAATCAGCGTCCGGTGGCATTGTCACTCAATTATTGTTATTTGCGCTAGAAGCAGAAGTGATTGATGGTGCTCTAGTTGCAAGAATGAAACGGAATGACCCGCTCAAACCGGAGTGTTTTATAGCCAAGACAAAAAATGAGATCATAGAGGCTTCCGGATCTAGGTATTGCCCAGTTCCAACAAATGTGCTGATACGCAAGATTGTGGATGATGATGGCAGATTTGCAGTTGTGGGTCTGCCCTGCCACATCCATGGGGTGAGAAAAGCCGAGCTAATTAACAAAAAGCTCAAGGAGAAAATAGTCTTGCATCTGGGGTTGTTCTGTCACCACGTTCCCTCATTCCATGCTACAGAACTTCTACTGCAAAGACTCGGCATAAGAAAGAATGAGATAGCTGAGCTGCAATACCGTGGGGAAGGATGGCCAGGATCCATGAAAATCCTCTTGAAAGGCGGTGCAAAAAAGACATTGCCGTATCAACGTTGTTGGGATTTCCTCGGGTTAGACTTCTTTATTCCTGCCAGATGCCTTGTCTGTAGTGACGGTCTTAACGAGTTGGCGGATCTCTCCTGTGGGGATGCATGGCTACCTGAATTCTCGAATGATAGTCTTGGGACTTCAATACTTTTGTCAAGAAACAATGTGAGCGAGGGTCTTCTGAAAAAAGCCGTATTGGCAGGTAGATTGGAGTTGGACAGCATACCCCCTCAAAAAGTAATCCAATCTCAACTAGGAATGCTATACTTCAAAAAGAACGTCGAAACGCGCATAAGATGGCTTAGGCGGAAAATAGAATACAGCAATTCACTTGAACCAAGTGCTTCGGATTATCTCTATTCCCTATTCGTATGTATGGCCAACTATATTTTTTCGAAACAGGCCTTGCGGCAACGCCTTGGTCTTCTGCCCATGGAAGTATTCTATGCATACGCTTTCGCAAGGAACATGTTTGCCAGAAAGGAGAGAATTAGAAGAGTCGCTTGTATATAGAGTGGGTGTGCGGCTAAACTTTAAGCACAAACCCAGTGGTGTGACGGCTTGAAATTAAATCCATGTTTAGTTTCAGTTCGATGTTTCAATGTTCGGAGACTGGATTTTATGATTACATGACATACAGTGCCCTGGGGGAAAATTAAACTATTATTAGCGCGCGCGCACTGGTTCAAGAACAATCCGTTTGGTCATCTTGCATCCGTGGGCGAACACAATGGTGAAATAGTAGGTTACATGGGGCTGATTCCGGTGGACATGAAGATAGGGGACAACCTTATACGAGGAGCTCAAGCCGTAGACTTGGTGGTTCATCCGAATTTCAGACGCCAAGGAATGTTTCTCGAAATCGGAAAAGCGTGCGTGAAGCAAGCTATAGAGAACGCTGTATCGTTCTTCTATGGCTTTCCGAATGACCCTGCCTATCATGGACATTTAAAATATGGCTGGTTCTATGTCTGTGACATACCACATCTAGGTCGACTAAACAAATATAGCTTTAATATGGGAAATCTCAAAAGACTTCGTGAAATTCGTTTTAGTAAGGAGTTTTTAAGAAGCAGTGTTACTTTGGTTGCTAATATGTTTCTCAATCTTAGAGTGGCTCCCAAGATGCTTCCAAATGAAGACTTGAAAATCACTAGCCCGGTATCATTTGACGAACGCTTTGACGCTTTCTGGAATAGAGTCTCGAATCGATATGGGGTGATCGTGGTCAGAAACGCAAGATATCTGAGATGGAGATATTCTGAAAAACCTGAAACAGACTACAAAGTTTTGGCTGCCGAGAAGGGTGGTCTTATTGAGGGTTACGTGATATTATCCATTAAGGAATCTGCAGGTCGAAGAGAAGGTTCCATTATAGATGCGCTCGCAGACTCAGTGCATGTCGCTCAACATTTGGTGCGTGCTGCCTTGAGTTTTCTCTCCGAAGAAGAAGTTGAATCAATAAGATGTAGAATGAAAGAGAATAGCATCTGGCACCCGATTTTGAGACAAAATGCTCTATTGCCGTTGCAGTCCACAAAGCTGATTGCGCGCATTAACTCCGCTAAACTCTTCAAAACTTATGAAAAGGTTGCAGAAGACTGGTACATTACTATGGGCGATACGGTGGCTTTATGACTTGACATTAATCGCTCACTCGGAAACGATTAGTGTGCCGCAAGAATTTAGGCTTGGCGGCAGAATTCAAGTCGAACGCGTGCCGGGATTATGATTGGGAGAGGATGAACTAAATTTGAATGCATTGTTAATGCTGAGTCTTAGCAGGCTCAGGCAAAGGCTTTACGACTCATTTCTATTCAATAGAAAACCATTAAACCTCTATTTCTCTATGATTGAAGAGATTGTCCTGTCTCTTTTCGTGAAAAGTTATGAGCATTTCTCTCACGAATTTGAGGATATGCCAGAAAGAGAGTTCGCCTATTTATCATTGCACCATGACCTAAGCAAAATAGAGAAAGTAATCGTGGTTGGAGCCGGAGCTATACCTTATACAGCCATTTTCTTCAGCCAGAAAATCGGCAAACCTGTATTTGCCATTGAAAAGAATGCTCTAGCCTACTTCGCGTGTTTGAGACTGCTACGCAGACTAAGGATAGATGCCATCAAAGTCGTTAAGGGTTCAGGACAACTTTACTGTAACTATGGTCATAGTCTGGTTATAATCACTCTCCATACTCTCACAAAACAAATGGTTTTAGAACGAGTCATAAGTAATGATGAATGCGGTCAAATAGTTGTGATAAGACAGCCATCGACGCAGAATATGCGACTGTTCGAGAGCGCCAGTTTAGAAGGATTGAAATACGCGACTATCGAACACAAAAAAGAAGGTGCATATTCATTCGTAATTTCCAATCAATTCCAACCGAATACACGGATTCCGAATTCGCAGAAAAGCTAGATGCCCATGTACACTTCCGTCACGAGATAATGTTATCTTAAGTACCGCGCTAAGCTGCTGGCAATATTATATGCTGTTGAATCTCAATCCCAAACCCAAAGCTATAGCATTTTGCAGCGCGCGCTGTCCAACCAGGTTCCTTTGGGTATCACGCACCAGAGAATCATATTTTTTCTGCTAATAGATGAAGATAATGTTTCCGTTGGCCCAGAACGGTAAATATTAGGAAATCCTTGATTGTTGATTTATTGCGCCCTAGCAGCCGCGCTGTGTATTTCTCCAATTCTGTTTCTCCTTTTTCATCTACAATCTTGAGAAAACTGCCAACTTCGATTTATTGACTCACTTGTGTAACTGTAGTAATGATCGGTTATTTTTCTGAATTTTTTCACTACCTCAAAGATCAAGTGACCATATTCTGATCGAACATGGATCCCTAAATAGAAAATGCCACTTCTTTTCAGCACTCTTGAAATCTCAGACAACACTTTTGTTGGGTCTTCACAATGATCTAAAGAATTGAAGGAAATCACCAAATCAAAACTGTTATCTCCAAATGGGAGGCCCTCTCCTCTCCCATTTAGATAGTCAACATCTTTGTTCATTATGTCTGAGAAATGTAATCTATAGAAAAAAGTAAGTGGGTCAATAGCGATTCTGTCACCTTTGCCAATAAAGTCTATTTCCCCTACTGCTCCCGGGCCAATATGTAGAATTCTGCTATCCTCATTAATTGACTAATATTCTTTATGCCAATGTAGAAACCATTCCGTATGTTGCCTTACATGTTCAAGCCACTCTTGTGAAGATATCCTCCTTTTGTGATTAATCCAATATTCCTTCTCTTTTGAGAGAGAATAAACCCAATCAAAAGCCTTTTTCATCAAACTATACTAGGAGAAAAATTGAATATAACTTTATCCCCAAACCCAAACGATGACAAATAGGGCATGTACTCATGTTGTTATTCATCGTGGAAAAAAAGGAAGGTTGAGTGATGATGTTTTCTGCACGCGCCAGTCTAAGGTGAATCTACACCTGTTGCGAATACCATCGCTGCCCACGAGATAGCGTCATTGCTCAATTGCCAGGTGATGGTTGAGGCTCCTCCAGCAACTGGAACTAAAGTACCCACATTGTATGTGTCTGTATCTGAAAGTGAGCCCTGATAGGTAGCCTTCGACGTTATGCTTGGGTCGTTTCCGTTCAGCGCTCCGGCGCCGTCAATCGTGGTGGTGGTTGCGCCTTGCGTGAAACTAACACTCTTGCTGAAAGGCGGTACAAGCATTTCTTGACCGTCAGCAAGTAAGTGGCTGAACCTTGCGCTTCCAAATGCTCGGGCAGGCCAGTTGTAGACGAATGTTGACATTCCTCCACCCTGTTCATAATAGCCATCGTAGATGTGAACGGTAGTCGGACCAGCCAGACTTGGATCCTTGAAAACAACTATCAGATGGACTGATTCTGCCATTCGAGCATCAGTTGAAGTAGGATTCCACGGGCTTCCCCCAGTAATGGCGATTGTATTGATGCCCCCAATCTCCAATCCATATGATACTCCACCTGATCCTTCTGTCCAAGGAAGCAGACCCGAGACGGTGGCTCTGTACGTGTAGCCTTTTGCGGGTGTCCAAGCCGGACTTGGGCCTGACCCAATCATTGTACCCGTTACCTTGACTCCGTTGACGGTGATCTTGGTGTTGTCAGAGCTTGGTGTCGTGCCGTCAAGAATTGTCCAATATAGATAAGCAACCACTAAGCTTGTACCTGATGGTCTACTAACACTTATCGTTCCCCTACCGGTATTTCGCACTCCCATGCCAGCCACGACATAATTGTACTTGTCACCGCTGAAGGTGTAGCGTAGAGTCAAGCCACTCACAGCTGCTTGTGACGCAATCGTGGCGGTCGTTGCTCCGCTGATTGCTCCGTTCTGGAGTTGAGTTACGTTCGATTGCGGAATCGCGCCTGTTCGCGTAGCGCCAAATACAACGCTTGCAGCGATTATCACTGAAAGAATAGAAACTGCCAGAATTCTCATTTTTTCCGTAATTTTCACCTCCTTCAATCAAACAATCATAATTCCGAATACGATTATGATAGCAGAGCTCATTTAAGGGTTGTGAAAGTAAGTTCTATCGGGCGCACGTTGCAGCATAATAGCGCGCTAGGGCGTTGCTAAATTCAGATTTTAATAGATTTTATTCGGCTTTATAGGCAATGGACAGTTTTGGGTCGTGCAGGTGTCCTTTGCGAGTTTGCAGTAACCGCCTTTCTCGTATCTGCAGGCCTTCCTGAGCTTCGAGAACTCCAGGGCAACGATGCTAGGTGGAGAGACGGCTTCAGGTGGGGGCTTGTCAGCAAGGCGGTACAGGAATTCAGGCCTTCCACGGCGTTGACTTAGCTTTTTCTCCTTCAACAAGAACCCTTCGGTTTCAAGCCGCTCCAGATGGATGACCAACGTTGAACGAGCGAAACCCGTATTCCTGACCAACTCGGTAAGAGTAACAGGACCGCCTCTCCTCAGAACGTCAACTATCCTCCCGTCAAAAACATCCAAATACATACTAGGAAAAAGCTAAGACCTATTAAAATCCATTTTTGTCCGAATTTAGCAACAGCCTAGCGCGCGTTTGAACGACCTAATAAGTGGTTTTCGTGCAATTTTCGGACCATTTTCTTTACATTCTTCTGGTTTTCAAGCTTTCTACCATCTTATTTCGATGTTGTTTTGAGCTCCAGTGATTGATACTATTCCGTTGCTGTAAGTCCAACCACTACCTTCGGTTCTTTCTTGGTTGTCAATGAAGACATGCAGGGGCTTTGGTCTGCTTCCAACGTCAATCTTTGTTATGCATACTGTTGCAGAGACAACTTCAGACGTATCGATCACTAACCGGAGAGTTGGACTTGTCCATGCAAGGTTCTCGACGTTGCCTTGAGTCACCACGAGAAAGTCGTCTGTGCGTAACCTATCAAAATGATTTGCCATTCCTAAGATGGTTGAAATATAGAAATCCATAGCCCACAGCTGTTGCCTAGCTTTATAGCTGTCGCTCCAGATGAAGCTTTCAAGTAGACAGCTGCTTATGTTGTAGAGAAGGCTGGCGCCTCCATGTGTCGTTCCATTGGTCGCGGCTTCCCAGATGTTTTTAACTTTCCCAATGCTAACGTTCAATCCATTTTCAGTGTAATAGCCCCAATGGTACAAGGCCTGAAAATCGTTCGCGGTCCAATAACAATTCTGTTTTGAAAACGCTCTAACGTCGACAGGACTTGACGGCAAATATGGAGCATAATCATAATTCGAGGGGTACCAATAGCGGCCCTCATGGTTGTCGATGTAAAGGAAGGTTGAATAGTTGCCCCAAAGCCAACGCAGGGCCCAGGCTTCAGGCTCAGTAGTTGTTTCGGGTGGAAACTGCCGATTGAGGTCCTTGCCATTAGCGTTCAGGCGCGTATCGCTGATGTATCCATCTGGGTTGAGTATGGGGATAACAATCATGCTTATGTCGGCCAGTCGGTTCTTCCAGTGGCCGTTTGCTGCAAAATCTTCTTCGATCACCTCTAATAGTCTCAAAAGAGCAAGTGGTGGGACTCTTTCGTTGCCGTGGATCGCCGCGTTAACGATAATGTATCGTGATCCATTGCCGAAGCGGGTTGCGTTGATGTCTCTGCCCAGAACAGATTTACCTATTCTTATCAATGAGGCGTTCATATCTTTGGGTGCGCCAGAAACCCAGCTACTAAGCCGATTCATAACTTCATTGTAGGTTAAAAGTGCGACGCCCTTGGTTAGCCAACGTGCATATCTACCCGTTGGGAAGTCCTTAACAGACTTGACTGCAGGGAAGATATGCCAAATTCCCACCCAATCAGTTTCAGGTGAAGTTGCATCAAGGTCCATAACATAGAAACCACTATTCGACATTGTCCCATTCATGTGGAAAAGTGCGATTCTGTTGGCGTCATATTCCGCAATAGTGGTTACGTTACCAAAACCTGTCAGACTAGAAGCCAAAACAGTAATGAGTTGATCTACATTTCCCGTCTCATTTCGCATTTCAACTAAATCGCCACTACGGAAGTTACCCCAATTCATTAGATACGTAACTGTGTTAGTGGATATCACCTGCATACTGCCGTTTAGACTTGGATAAATAGCAGTGCAGAAATCCCACGTGTGTGAAATGACGGTGTGCGTCTGAGCAAACAGTCCTACGGCCGTAGCATTGTAACCTTTTCGCCGCGTCCAAACAACCAAACCATCAAAGCGATCAACATCCGCGAATTCCGTAACTTCCTCAGGCAAGATAGCCCTGTAACTTATGCTTTGATTGCCAAAAAGCCAATAGAAATTCCTAATGGCTGGGTTTTCTTCAACCGAACCTACCACACCAAAAGTGTACCTCAATTGACCGACATAACGCGTGCCCATAACCACAGAATCGCAACAAACTTCAACGCGATGCTGCACATTTACGACAGACGGTAAACCAACCAGCACGCGACTAACGCCAGTGCCATAGCCCGCGGTATTGACGTTCGTAATACTTATCCGCTCAACACCGTTGATCCAAGCACGATATTCCCCGATAGCATTGTGAATTCTAGCATAGAATTCGATACAATACCACTGCCCTTCACCAGGGGAAACCCCTACTGAACTCTTCTGAACCGCGTTGGTTCCATTGAAACCGATTATGTTAAACCTGTCAACTCCTCCAGATCGATAAATACGAAAAGTAGTTTGAAGTTGACCATTAACCTCAAACGCAATCAGCCCAAATCTGTCATCGTTATCATCAAGCGGCAGTCCATTGACTATGCGAAAGTACCCCCTTGCGTAGACCTCATTCACTGGCGCCGACAACGTTTTGTAACAATAAGCGTATTTCACGCCAGACGCTATAGTGTCCGTCTGGAAACAAGCATGATAGAATCCCTCATATGGGTTTGTCGATGCAACTGTGGCGTTGTCGCCGCTAGTGACTGAAGTGCCATTCCAAACGGTAAAGTCGCCACTCTCAAATTCGTCCTCAAGAAGGGTTTTGTTCTCTGGTGGGTAGTAGATAGAACCGTCAGAACGTATAGCCAGAGAAGACTGCAGGCTGAGACCTATTGAGATAGAGGAGACAATTAGAATGGCAACCAAAAAAGCCACCTTCAAGAGGCTCTTTGAAATAATCGGTCTCAGGTGATTGCACCACCAATACGCGAATTTGTCTACGATAAGCATTTGTTTCGATCTAGGTCTTACTGTATTCCTTTTTAATAAACTCTCTCGCGCACCTGTTCAACAGAAATACAAGCTGCAAGACAAGCCATAACACACGAAATTACTATACGGGAATATATGTTTTTATCCCAGAACTGCGGTTTGTTTGTAAGAGAAAGGGGAGTGGCTATACGGGGATTCACAGACGAAGATTCCATAGCGCGCTAAGCGTTTGGGTTCTGTCAAGCATTGTAATCATTTCCTCATTGTTAATTGTTGTAAAACCTTCATGGTCTCCTGTCCCTTGGTGGAATGCCGATTGGAACTTCAGGAAATTGATAACACTAAATCATACGATGGTAAAGGCAGATTTAATAGATTTTCCAGTTCTTATCGATATTATTGATGGTAATTTGAGCAACCGGGCTCGGTCTGATGGTCGCGACATCGCCTTCACTATCGATCAGAACGCTACGCTTAGCCATGAGATTGAATACTATAACAGCACTTCGGGCCACTTAGTCGCATGGGTAAAAATCCCTCTGCTTTCTTCAACGACAGATACAGAGCTTTATATGTACTATGGCAACGCAGATGCCACCAATCAGCAGAAGCCTTTTCTGGTTTGGGATTCCAGCTACGTTATGGTTCAACATCTGAAAGAGACCTCTGGAATACGGTATGACTCTACAAGAAATGGCAATAATGCAACAGTCTACTCTACAGTCAGCAAGAGTATGGCTGGGAAGATTGATGGAGTGGATACGTTTGGCAACGGTTACGAGCTGATTTCGCCGAGCTTTTTGCCCTCTGCAGCTATAACTGTAGAATTATGGCTCAAACCTTCATCTTACTCTCCAACCACCTGGACCAAGTTCATGAATACGGGTCCGACACCAACTAGTGGCATATATGGTGGGCAGAATTCTCTAACTGCAGACGCATGGGCACTATCCTTGACGTGGAACTCGGCCGCAGCGAGATTTTCTACCCCGAACATGATCTCAGGCTACTCGTGGAGCCAAGTGGCAATCGAATGGAATGGAACCTACTGCTACGCCTACCAAAACGGTGCAAGAGTTAAAGAAGGTGCGGCAGCAGGAGCAGCTGACTGGGCTGGTAGACCCCTCTTCCTGGGTTCAAACTACTGGGGTGGGGAACGTTTCAGCGGTTCTCTTGATGAGATTCGCATATCAAACGTCTCCCGTTCATCTGATTGGATACAAACAAGCTACAATAATCAACAAAATCCAGCAACATTCTGCAGCCTAGGAAACGAAGAAACGCTTTCACCCACACCTTTGATCTTTGACGAAACTCCAACAAATGAGTCTGTAGGCGTGTATACCAAGCCATCATTATCCGTTCGGGCCATAGATCCTAATGGACAGAATATGACAATAATCTTCAGGGAACGAATATCATCAAACTTGTGGCAAGATATCAAGACCTATGAGAATGTTGGAGATGGAACGTACGCAGCCATTTCTGATAACATGAACAAGCTTGGCACAGTCTACTACTGGTCTGTTTGTGTCACTGATGGGACTGGTTGGGTGAACAAAACCTTCTGTTTTACAACGACAAGTACTATACTCAAACAGAAGTGGCTAAGCTCTCCCGTACCAGTAGGGGTTTCGGGAGTGCTGATAGCAGACGTTAATCATGATGGAATCGAAGAAGTACTACAAGCAGGAATTGGCGGAGTGGTTTGTCTTAACGGAACGACTGGAAAGGTAATATGGAATGTTAGCGATAGTAACGTGGGCATGATGGCTAAATCTCAGATGGCAGACCTGGACTTAGATGGTTTTCTTGAAATTGTGGTGCCACTTGAATCTCCCGCAGGTTTGCTCGTTTTGCATGCAAACAATGGCACCACTTATTGGAGAAATCAAACTGGTTTTGGTCTGCAAACCTATTCCAGTCCCGTTATTTTGGATATTGATGGAGACGGATATCCGGAGATTTTTGTAGTCTCAACAGATGTCTACCGGGGCCTAAACGGCACTGGAAGGTTGACTTCATTGAGCCATGACGGAAAAATACTGTATCAAACGTTTGTGTGGCGACCCTGCGGAGGCGGCTTGTCGATTGCAGACGCTGATGGGGATGGAGAATTCGAGCTTTACATGGGTGACAGATTTGTCTATGAGCCAGATAACGATTATGGCAAAGGAGTGCAATCCTACTGGGCGAGAAACTTGACATTGAGATGGTTCCATCCTGATGTTGTTTGTAGCAGTCACATACCAATGCTTGTTGATGTTAATGGAGATGGAATACTCGAAGTGGTTGTAGGTCACCTGGATGGAGGGGTCGCTGTTCTCAACTCCACCGATGGAACCGCAATAAGACAGACACTCGGCATCCCGAATGATGCTCCGGTTCATTATCAACCATCAGTTTATGACATAGATGGAGACGGAAATCTGGAATTGTTAATGGCCGACCTACACAATGAGACTTCCGATGATCTGGTGATCTGGGATCTGGTAAAATGGAAGATAGATGCAAGATTCTACATTGGAAAGTGCTTTTATGGTCCCCAAGTTGCCGACGCAAATGGCGATGGGATTATGGAAATCATCGCATGCAATTTCAAAAGTGTTTTTATCATTGATAGAACATACCACGTCATAGATGCGGTGTTGGGGCTATCAGGGGACATAAGCTACAAAGGGGAGCCGCAAAACATAGACGGTGTCGTGGGTCTCGCAGGAGTACTCAACTATGCAGTTGTACAGGATATAGATGGTGACGGCTACAGTGAAATGGTTGTTTCAACCCAAGGCGGCGCTGTATATGCATTTGATTTACCCGCACGAAGACCCGATCCAAGACCCAGAACAGAAGTTCAATTCTACAGCGAATACAGACGAGGAGTTGCGGAGTATGTGCCACCGCCGACAGTTCAAGGACCACGCATCTCCTATATATATCCATCAAACCTCGCTACAAACGTACCACTTTCATTGTCTGAACTGCAATTCACAATAGTAGACTATCAGCATGATCCAATGAACTACACGGTCACAACCAATCCGTACATAGGCTCTGACCAGAAACCCAATGTAAGCGATGGAAGATATAACGTTTCAATCAGCAATCTTGCCGCCTCCACACTTTATACATGGACAATAAGCGTCACAGATGGAACACGTTGGGCCAACGAAACCTACACTTTCACGACAGAATCCCATTCACCATGGATGAGTGCTGATTGGAGATATCGCAAAAGAATAGCGATAGATCACACCAGGGTCAGTGCCGACCTGTCGAATTTTCCAGTACTAATTAGCATTACGGACAACGATTTGGCAAGCAAAGCCCAACCGGATGGGAGCGACATCGCCTTCGCAGATGCGGAAGGCAATCGACTCAACCACGAGATAGAGCTATACAACAGCACGACTGGTAGTCTAATTTCGTGGGTGAGCGTGCCACAGATTTCCTCAACAACAGACACACGAATCTATATGTATTATGGCAACGCTACGAGCATGGGAAAACAGCAAGACCCATCTTCGGTCTGGGACTCCGGTTACGTCATGGTCCAGCATCTGGAAGAACTGGCTGGAGTACGGTATGATTCTACGAGGAACGGCAACAATGCAACGCTTTCTGGCAACGTGGGCAAGGACTCTCTAGGAAAGATAGATGGAGCAGATACCTTTGGCAACGGTTACGAACGTGTTCAAGCAGGTTTTCTGCCAACTTCCGCTGTGACTGTCGAGTTGTGGTTCAAGCCTTCGTCGAACCAGTCGGTCACTTGGCCAAAATACCTTAACACCGGTCCAACAACTACCAGAGGTATATTTGGTGGTCGATCATCCGCAACAGCGGACAAATGGGCGCTCTCTTTGTCTTGGGATTCTGGAAGCAAGAGCTTCGGTACTGGCGACTTATCCACTGGATATTCTTGGACTTGCGTGGCAATAACATGGAGTGGTACGTATGCTGTTGCTTACTGCAATGGAATAAAGGTAAGAGAAGGCTTGGTTGCAGGAACGCCTGATTGGGCCGGCAAGTCTCTCTATTTGGGTTCAAACTATGGAGGTGGCGAACTCTTTAAGGGTTCTCTTGATGAAATTCGCATATCGAACATTTCCCGTTCATCTGATTGGATACAGACAAGCTACAATGACCAAAAAGACCCAACAAAATTCTGCACAATAGGAAACGAAGAGACAGTTCCAGAAACACCATCAGTTTTTGCTCCTACGCCCCAAGACAAGGCAATCAACATACCGCGTTCTCTATCGGAGCTCAGCTTCAACCTGACTGACCCCCAGAATGGCCTAATGAACTTCACCGTGGTAACGAATCCCAACATCATTTCTGGTTCAGGTATAGGTGTAAATGTCTCCGGTGGCAAGTTTGCAGTGCCTGTGAGCAACCTTCAATATTCTACAACCTATGTGTGGACCGTGAATGTGACAGACGGAACGTACTATACAACCGCGACATATACGTTCACAACGTTGCCTACTGAAATTCCAACCCAAGACACACCCATCCTGCTGTCAGGAAATGGAGGAAGCATAGTCTGCTACAACCAATCAACCAGTGACACCGATGGAGACAGAGTGACAAACATCTACAACTGGTACAGAAACAACGCCTCGATGGCAAACTTGCTATTGCCTTTTGAAACGAACGCTTCACCGAAAGTGAAAGACTATTCAGGATACAGCAACGATGGCATACCAGTCGGAGGGGTGGAATGGACCAAGGACGGAAAAGTTGGCGGTGCCTACAGTTTCAATGGAGGTTTCATTCAAATCCCAGGTTCATACACACTAGACGGTGGAGGAGCTTGGTCGGAACTTACGGTGGAGCATTGGATATATCTCACAGATTACACTTGGTCGAGAACTATAGCAAAATTCCCGAGCTACGAAATCCGCCTTATAGGAGGCACAATCTGCGGTGGAATCTGGACACCAACAGGTGACCCAACGACAAGCGGATACAATCGAGTGACTTATGATAACCATACTCTTCAACTAAACACATGGTATCACATAACGCTGACATACAAAAGTGGGGTGGGATTGACACTCTACGTAAACGGCGTGGCGGTGGCCACAAAATTAGTGTCCGGCAACATTCAGTCAAGCGGCTCTAACCCATTATACATAGGCATGTTCGACTACTTCAAGGGAAAAATCGACGATGTAAGGATCTATCCAAGATGCCTGTCAGCAGCACAGATCAACCAGACCTATTTTGAAACCAAAGATGGTCTGAGCAATAGTTCAACGATAGTCTCACAAGAAACAAACACAGGCGAAACATGGAAATGCACAGTAACTCCCAACGACTCACACCAAGATGGTATAACGAAGACCTCAAACACATTCACGATAGGATACAACAACAGACCCATAGCAAAGAACCTCATAATCACGCCGTCAACACCAAGAACGGATGACAACCTGACAGCCAGCTACACATACTTTGACCCAGACGGCGACCTCGAAAGCGGAACACAGATACGATGGTACAAGAACGGCCTGTTGCAACCACAACTCAACGACACCCTCACAGTACCAGCCAACCTAACAACAAAAGGCGAAACGTGGTTCTTCACAGTGAAACCATCGGATGGCAAAGACTTCGGCGACCTGCAAATGTCTTCAGCAGTCACAATACAGAACACCCCACCATCCATCGCCGGCGTTACGATAACGCCCAATCCAGCATACGCCACCGACACGTTGACAGCAAATCCACTGTCACCCTACGACGCCGACGGAGACAGCATCACCTTCACATATCAATGGCGAAAATACGAAAACGGTAGCTGGCCAAATATCGCAGGAGCCACGAACCAGACACTCGGACCAGAAAGCTTCGTGCAGGGAGACCAGATCCAAGTCATCTGCATACCATACGACGGTCAAAACTACGGAACACCGCAAACAAACATAATCACTATCTCATAGCGATTTGATCCAGCACATTTCTGGTTGTTGTATTTCTCTCTTGGAAAACTAGTCCAGCCTTTTATGAAACGGACAATCCACGCAAGGGTGAAAGGTGAAGACCTCGTGACGGACGAACTAGTCAGCGTTGCCGAAGACTCGGCACGAGGAAGCTTCTTCCTAGTCTCAGGCACAGCCATATCAACCGTCGTCATGGCAATCTCGACAATCCTAGTGGGACGGTTAATCGGCTCTGAGCTCTACGGAAAATACACACTTGCACTCGTGATCCCCAACCTTCTCCTCCTCTTCGCGGACCTCGGAATAAACCCAGGAATAATCAAATTCACCGCCAGCCTTCGCCTCAAAGGAGAAACACACCGCGTAGCCAAGATAATCAAGCACGGATTGATGATCAAAGCAATAACAGGTGTAGTGCTTTTCCTAATAAACTACATGTTTGCAGACGTTCTTGCTTCCGTGCTCCTTCAAAGACCAGACATGGCATTCTACGTCAGAATAATATCAACCTCAATACTATTCCAAGTAATATTCTCAACGGCATCCTCTGCCTTCGTAGGCTTAGATAAAACAGAATACAATGCTCTTGCCGCAAACGTTCAGGCCTTCGCCAAAGCCATAATCTCCATCTCGCTCGTTCTCCTAGGATTCGGAGTGCTAGGTGCCCTGTCCGGCTACGTATCAGGCTTCGTAGTCGCCTCCATAGCGGCCACAGCTATTCTCTTCTTCCTACTACGCGAGAAACAGGATTCCAGTGAAGAAATCCGCATCAGAGAAAGCTTCAAGACACTCATACATTACGGAACGCCGTTGTACGCGTCTGCTCTACTATCAGGATTCATCCCATTCTACCAGAACATTCTGCTGTCTGTCTTCACCTCGTATGGCGACATAGGAGATTACAATGCCGCCATGAACTTCGCCACGATCATTGCCATTTTCTCAATTCCAATAACGACAGCGCTTCTTCCAGCCTTCTCAAAAATCGACTCTTCTGCCAGACACAGGATAAAGGAATTCTTCAAACTTGCGAACAAGTATACAACTCTCCTCGTTATGCCGATAGCAGCCCTAATGATAGTCTTCTCCCAAGAAGTTGTGCAAGTAATCTACGGCTCCACGTTCCAGTCCGCCCCGCTACTCCTAGCAATGCATTATCTGGTCTATTTCCTAGTGGGAATCGGCTATCTAGTTCTCGTAAGCTTCTACAGCGGCATTGGCGAAACAAAAATGGCACTAAGAATGAGTGTGCTGGCCTTTCTGGTAATCGCCATACTATCACCCTTTCTGACAAAAGTGTATGGAGCACCAGGCCTAGTAGCTGCTTATCTGCTAGCAAACACGACAGGCACACTCTATGGTTCATACACAGCTCGCAAGAAGTTCCAGATAGAATTCGACACTCGGTCAATAGCCAAGATCTACCTGATCTCCGCTACGTCAATCGGCCCATCACTGCTTCTTCGCTTCATGCACACATCTGGATTGCTGACACTGATAGTTGGCGCCGCCTCGTTCTTGTTCATCTACCTAACACTAGTTCCTCTGACAAAGATAGTGAACCTGCCGGAACTCAATAAAGTTGCTCAAACTATACAGAAAATCAAACTTCTAGGACTTGTCGGCAAACCAATACTGAAATACGAACAAATAATACTCAGCAAATACGACAAAGGCACTCAGAAAGACAAATGAAACAAAAAGAAGAGGAAGTTCGGCTATTAGCTTTCCGTTCCGGTTATTGTTATGTCAAAGCTGAAGCTCGAGATTCCGTTGATACTTGAAGACACCGATAGAGTCAAAGTCGTTTGAACTACAGCGTTTGAACTCAGTATGTAGCCATCACGATTCCAGCTCAGCGTCATGTTGCCTGCAGCTGTCGAAGGATTCCAGTTGCCAGTCGTCTTTGACAGACTAACTGCCACAGTGCCTTCGTTGCGTATGTAAGCCGTATAGTTACTTGACGAACCCGGAACCAACGCTCCCCAATCTATAGACGAAAGCACCTGACTGCACCCAATGTCTTTGTAGACTCCTACGCCGACAGCTTTCACGTTACCTGTATTGGACAGAGTCTTGCTGAACGAGAGAAGAGCAAAAGCGGTTGAGCCTACCAAAGCCACTGCGACGACTGCCACGATTATTCCCATATTTGTTCTGCTTACTGACATTCAAGTCACGTTCAAAACGGATATCGCGAGTCTTAATAAACATTATCGTCCACATAAACAACACAAATACACATCAAAACACAAGCCGAAGGCACCCTAAATCAAGTGCGCGCCAACAATAGTCTGACGATTCTCTTAAAGAATCATTCATAATCGCCTGTGAGGCGCTGGTTGTGGTTTGTGGTTCTAGCATGGGATCTTGTTTCGGGCTGTCGTTTGAAGCAACCGGTTTTTGCTCAGAACGGAGAGAATAGGTCTTTCCAAATACATCCTCGTCTCAAGGAAGCTTGAGTAGACAGAAGTATCTGACTGCAAAAAAAGAGAGAAGATGATTGATAGACGCATGCTTTTCTGTGGTGCTACCACCTGTACTTGAAGTAGATCTCAGAGTTGCCAGCGTTTCTGTAGTCCGTCCAAGCCACGTACACGTCTTCCCAGTCGGCTCCACCAACTGCGATAGACGGCCACCAAGAATCATACGGTGTTGAGCTCAGTCTCCGATCATAAGTCCAGCTTAGTCCTCTGTTCGGGCTTTCCTTGAAGTAGACTTCCCATGTTCCAGTTCTGTTATCTTGCCAAACGACGTAGACTGCTGTGCCTTTGCAAGCTACAACTGCGAAGCTCGACAGGTACGAGTAGTACGTGAGCCTCTGTTCGGTCAAGAAACTAGAGCCACTGTTTAGGCTTCTCCGGATGAAAATCTCTGTGTTGCTTGCTCCGTACCTGTAGTCTGTCCATGTGACGTAGACGTCGTAGCCCCAAGCCGCGATGGATGGAAACCTCTGGTCTGTATTATTAGTCGTCAGTCGAGTGTCCGTTGTCCACGAAGCGCCGTAGTTTGTGCTTCGCTTGAAAAAGATGTCCCTGTTACCATATCTGCTGTCCTCCCAAGCCACGTACACATTGGCGCCGTATGCGGCGACCATAGGTAGCTCAGAAATTGAAGCGTTGTTGGTCAGCCTAGTGTCTGAACCCCAAGTCAAGCCGTTGTCTGTGCTTCGTTTGAAGTAGATCTCGTAGTTGCCCTGTCTATAGTCATGCCACACAACGTACACATATCTGCCGTAGACTGCTACCGACGGCCTGTACGAATAAGAACTGTTGACAGTCAACCTTTGATCACCATAGGGCCAAGCCACGCCATAGTTCTCGCTCCTTCTGAGGTAGATCTCCCAGTTACCATCCCGATCGTCCTGCCAAACAACGTAGACATAGGAACCGTAGGCAGCGATTGATGGATACCAGGAACTTGCATTGTTGGTAGTTAGCCTTTGGTCTGCCTCCCAAGTTGAGCCCCAAGTTGTGCTTCGTTTGAAGTAGATCTCCCAATTGCCGGCTCTTGTGTCATCCCACGTAGTGTAAACGACGCTGCCGACCGTAGCAACTGCCGTGTGTCCCCAGTTCGTGTTAGACTCTCCAGCGGCGTTCGTAAGCCTCAGTTCTCCGCTCCACGCTTTGTTCCAAACATAGACGTTAAAGGACCAGCCTTCCAAGTCAGTCTTCATGACGTTTACTCCGAAGTTGCCATACTCATATTGTTGACCCACGCTCAGCGAAGCCTTCAGGTAAGGCCGGTTCTGGGTTGCATTGACCCAGAGTACCAGAACCTTTTCTGCAGGCAGGTAAGCATCGAAGCCAACTTTTCTTCTCCCTTCGATGAGGTAGTAGTCGGAGCCGTACGGAACTTTGATCACTGATATTGTTGCTGCTGGGTCTTCCAGTGGGTCAAGTTTTAAGTACTCTGCAACCATTGAGCCGACGGTGTGGACTTGTGCACTCATCACCCATCCTTGTTGCATTCTGCAGTAGGATGTGAATGATGCCGGAGTCCAACCAGCGTTATTCCAAGCACCAGAGTCCATCAAGTCGTACTGCAAGATATTTGACGGGTACGTGTACAGGTCTGGGAGTCCAAGCTCATGAGCGTACTCATGCGCGCATACTCCTAATGCTCCGTAGCTACCGGCCTCGATGTCCGGAATTACCGCCCCGTGTGTGATAGTGACGCCGTCATTTGTTGCGATGTTTAGCCCTGACCATCTTGCTGACCAGACGTCGTAGACGTTGCCTGAGGATTCTTCGTTAGGTCCTGCGTTAACAAAGAGGAATTTTGAATACAGTGCGAAGTTCACGTAAGCATCTACCATTGCCACGCAGTCTCTGATGAAGTACCAGCTGGGGTTATCATAACCATAGTATCGGACGGTTTTGCCGATATTCACCCATGCCGTCCAGCCTCCCGAAACATACATGGTGTCATAAGAAGCCTCCGTGTAGAAACCATTCATGTCATTGAATACCATCCTATAGACGTCGCCTTGACTCTTGGTGTTTACTCTATCTGAGAAATATGCCATTATCACCAGCGTTTTCTGTTCGCCATAGACAGCCTGAGAAGTTGGAGCCCCACTTTCCAATGGTTTTGCCGAAACCACTTTCACGACTTCCTCTTTGCTACTCGCATCAAGAAAACCAGTCACCTCGATCTTCTTGCCTGCATAGCCAGAAAGATCCACAGTCTGCGCAAACTCCAGTTTGGTCATCTTGTCATGCTTGTCTCTCAAAGAGTACACTGGCTGCTTGCCAAACACTTCTTCTACAACCAGATATCCCTCAATGGAAACCTTTTTCCCATCGCCCGCTTTTGAAGTAGCCAAAGCACCTTGTGCATTGAAAGCAATTGAACTCAAGAACACCATAGAAAGCACTATAGCCAATACTATCTTCTTCATATTTTCCTTTTCTCCTTTTTTTCATTTATTACATTGGGAAACATGCCTGCGTGACTTTTTAACAGAGAGGACGCAGAACATGTTTCGCAAAAAACCATTACCTTCTGTCTAACCTTATAACACTTGCTGTATGAAGTAATAGAAGAAAGTTCTACATGCGCCGCCTTCTTTTGAAACAGCTTCCAACACACATCCGCTTAAAATCGAAAACTACGAAAATGAATCTACAAGGGATCTCGAGGATTTTGTCCAGCCTTGTATAAATCCGAGCCCAATGAGAGTCAGTCTAAGGAATAAAATGGCTTCCGAACCAGATGAAACACTACCGAACAAAGGAGATAGTTCTACCAGTCTCAGAGAAATGCATAACACGCACCCAAGCGAAAGACACAAATTCGGGTCCTTGCACGTAATTCATGTTACTGAGGGCAAGGCAATTGGCCAGTAGTAAGACAACTACGCTTATCCTTCTGCTTATCATACTGTTCGTGTTATGTGCAGCTAAATTCTCGCCCTCCAGGAAGCCGCTTGTCAACGTTTCAGCCGTAGAAACCACAGGACCATTCGGAATATACTGGGACAAAAACTGCACCCAACAAGTCACCTCAATAAACTGGAGCACTCTAACACCCGGATCAGCTGCAAACGTAACCGTATATGTGAAAAACCAAAGCAATGCCACATGCTACCTATCTGTCGCCACAACAAACTGGAACCCACCAAACGCACCAACATACCTAAGATACTCATGGGTATCAACAACCAGCAGAATAGACGCAGGAAAAGCCCTAGAAGTCAAACAAACACTCAAAGTGACCCCTGACATAACGGGCATATCCACTTTCAGCTTCGACATAACCTTCCAACAGCTCGGAAGCTACCCGTGGGACGTGAACCAAGACCACAAAGTCGACATAAAAGACCTGTACATCGTATCGATGGCCTACGGCTCCAGATCCCAAATGCCAAGATGGAACCCGAAAGCAGACGTCAACGGCGACTCAATAATTGACGTCAAAGACAGCTTTCTAGTAGCGAAACACTACGGAGAAACATACACATAAACTCCAAGAGCATTACTGCTCCGACTCAGTATTGCTGAAATATAACTGAAACCGTAGAAACACTTGAATAACCGATCACCAGTGCTCATTCTACTATACTATTCACGATGAGGACAAAGAATGCAGAAGCCATGGCAAATCCCGCCACCACAGAACAACCGTCTGTTTCTGGCAATAAAGGTCCTACCTATTGCAGCAGTCACCATAGCGCTCTTCTTCCAAGACCTAATGCTCGTATTCACCGATGCCATGCAAAGTGACACCACAAGCCACATACTAGCCATACCAATACTCTTCGCCTACCTACTGTACCGAAAAAGAAAAATGCTCAAAGCCGTCGTCCCGCTCGAAAACCAAAATCAACCCAAAAACACAAGATACCTATCACCAATCATCGGACTACTGCTATGTACCACAGCCGTACTGCTGTACTGGCACGGCTCATACACCTTCACACCCCTAGAATACCACTTGATCGCCCTACCCATATTCCTAGCCGGCCTGATCCTGGTAATTTTCAACCCCCAAACACTCAGACAACTAGCCTTCCCAATAGCCTTCCTGTTCTTCCTGACCCCACCACCATCAGAAATTCTCTACTACGTGGGCGCAGCGCTCCAAACCCTCAGCGCCGAAGCCTCCACCGCCATAGCCAACCTACTCCGCGTACCATCCACATTCACAAACATCGACGGCAGCCCAACAATAATCCTCACCAGACCTGACAGCACAACACTAACATTCACCGTAGACATCGCATGCTCAGGAATATACAGCCTCATAGGCTTCCTAATCTTCATAATCTTCGTAGCCTACATAACCCGGGATAAACTCTGGAAAAAAACCGCACTCTTCCTAGTCGGACTCCCACTCGTCTGCTCACTCAACATACTGAGAATCACCATAATGATACTGATGGGCTACTACTACGGAGAGGATACCGCCCTCCAAGCCTTCCACCTCTTCGGAGGCTGGGTACTCATATTCATCGGAACACTACTCCTCCTAATAATAGCCGAAAAAGCGTTCAAAATCCAAATATTTGCATCCGCAACAGGAAAATGCCAACAATGCAACCAACCAAACCCGCAACCAAGCCAGAACTTCTGCACAGCATGCGGGCGAATACTGAGACCTCAAAACATAAAACTGAACAAAATCGACGTCTTCAAACTATCAGCCATCGTCATAGCCGTAATCCTACTAGTCTCCGTCCAAGCTCCGGTCTTCGCTTTGAACGCAAACTCGATCCAGGCAACAGGCGACAGACCATGGATAGTCATGAACACACCTTCCGGGCCCCAACTGAGAGAACTCCTACCTGACGAAAACACCTCAGACTATATACGATCAGCTAATTATTCGATGTCCTTCGTATACCGAGACACCGCATTTGAAGCCTTGGCTAAACAAGACATGTCCTTAATCTACATGTACACGCCCATGAACACATCAGATACAACTTCAAACAGAACAGAATACTTCGTCTGGGCCACCGTTGAAATAGGAACAGCCACCTCATCCCTCCACAGATGGGAAACATGCCTAATAACATGGCCACTAGCCCGTGGTTCACAAGCAAAAGCCGTCCAAATCGAACTCAAAGACATCCAACTCATCGAAAACCCGCTAATAATCAGCCGATACTTCGTCTTCAACCAAACATCAACAAACGAAACACAAGCTGTGCTATACTGGTTCGAATCCGCAACCTTCTCAAACAACGGGTCAGGGCAACAGAAAAAAATGAAAATCAGCCTCATAACCTACCCAGAAAACATGGCGGACATACCCCAAATCGAAAACGACCTGACAGCCCTCGCCAAGGCAATAACAGGCTACTGGCAACCCGTCAAAACATGGTCCCAAATAACCACGATAATCTCACAAGACGGTGGCAACCTAGCTATTGTGACCACTACCCTAATCGCCGCAATCACCATATTCATACTATTTGAAACGAGAAGACAAAGAAAAACCAACAGGAAAGTCTACGAAAAACTCTCAGAACCAAACAAACAAATAATTGACATGGTCAAGAAAACAGAAAAAACTGCAAGACCCACATTGAACAGCGTGGTAACCACCTACCAAAACGCGACAAAGCAGTCAATCTCTGAAGACCAGCTTCTCGAAAAACTCCTAGAACTCGAAAGCACTGGAACGATAAGAAGCACAGTAGCCAACGTGCAAGACCAGCCAGTGCAAACGTGGAAAACACAGATATCTTAAAATGAGAAACAATAGAACGGAGTAAAGCAAGCGAAGAGAGAAGCATGCAAAACGCTCAGACTAATCCCGTTAGCAAGGGGGCAAAACGCAGACCAAACCGGGCAAAAGATGCAGGCTGGATTCTACTCTGTGTGGGAGCCGCCCTTCTGCTTCTGTCCATAATCTACTCCTCTTCAATGCCAGCTTTCATAGGTCTAGGCCTAGTCTTCTGGGGCATAATCTTATCTTACGTACAGAACGAGCAGTACGTGAAAGAACCGATCTTCGAAGCAACAGCCCTGTCATCGATCGCCACACTAGATCAAATGATCCAAGAAATGGGCTACACAGGCAAGGCTGTGTACTTGTCTCCCAGATACTTCAAAGACCCAGAAGCTGGCAAAGCCTACATACCAAAACAGAAAGAAGGACAACTGCCGACACCCGAACAAATCCAAAACCAAGAAACACGAGTCTTCATAGAAAACCCTCCGGGCTTGCTAGTGACACCACCAGGTGCTGAGCTCACCAAACTCTTTGAGAGAAATCTAGGCATAAGCTTCACCAGAGTAGACATGGCATATGTTGAACAAAAACTGCCCAAACTCTTAGTAGAAGATCTTGAGATTGCCCAAGGAATGGAAATCAAAATCGAAGGCAGCAAAATCACCATAGACACCAAAGAATCTGTATACAAGAAACTTTCTATGGAAACAAAGAGATTCCCAAGCGTCTACAATTCCTTAGGTTCTCCACTTGGCAGCGCCTTCGCATGCGCAGTTGCCAAAGCCACAGGCAAACCCATAATCATTGAAAACGAAACCGCAAGTGAAGATGGCAAGAGCATTAAAATAGAATACCGCGCAATAGGTGAGGAGCAAAAAACATAATGCAATTCCCATTAGGTTTCTGGGACATAAGCCTCCTACTCGCCATCACGGCCATAATACTACTAGTAACCTCAGAACTTCTATCACCGTACTATGGCAAAACAGGCATACAGATCAACAAGAAAAGATTGAAAAACACAGCATTGGCATTCAGTTTCCTGTTCCTCGCAACAGTCGCCATAAGAATAGTCAGCATAATAATCGCCCCATAAACTCGAACCTCTTCCGACAAGAAACACCAAACTGGCCTCTCCTTGATCACCTCTCAGCGAGAACTCTACTATAGAAGATAACTATCGAAAACCCTCTCAAATCTTCTAGAGCATAATTCCTTCAATGTTTATTAATGAAAGCCGCATCACCTAGGTAAGGGATGAAAAATGAGAAGGCTAAAGCTAATTTCGCTCAGCATAGCGATTATCGTTTTCGCAATGGCCATAAGCCCAGCATTCGCACTAGGAACCATAAGACTTGAACCACACGGCAGCTACTACGGCCAGCTCGTAATGCTAGATAGCCCAGCAACCTTCTACGTAAACGTGACAGGAGCAGCAAGTAACCCCACAAAAGACCCACACGTCTTCCTGATAATGACAGAAACCAGCTACAAGAGCCTAATAGGCAACGTCGTCGTAAACTGGACTGACAACGGACCAAAGAGCGTGACAATCACAACATGGCACAAAGAAACAGTCAACTCAGTTAAAGTACCGCCCAACACAGAATCCGGCACCGGCTACACAGTGGCATCGCTCAGAAGTCACCTCAACACTACAGAACCAATTTACTGGGCATTTGCATCGATCCTCAGCGGAAAGGACCTCACATTCACACCAAAAGCATTCACGATCACCCTGCCAGCAACAAAGCCAAGAATGCTCGTCTACGTCCTAGGCAAAGTATACTCAACCCACCAGTTCAACACCCAATGTGAACCCTGCTGCAAATTCAACAACAGAGTCCCACCAACCCAACCAGGATTCGTAGTCCCAGAACCAACCACAATCGCAACCGCAGCAATGTCCTTAGTCGCCTTAGCAGGCTACGCCATTGTAAAAAGAAAACGCCAAAACTAGCAACTGAGCAACCAAAAATCAATCCATTCTTGCTCCGCCAAAGAGCAAGAAAAGGAACTCTTCTTTTAGAGAGTTACAATTCTATTCAGTATACAGGCTCGTTTTTGAACACCATCATAAAGGACAAGGCATTACCTTCTTCTTGAAATCAAACTCGCGTGCGAAGTCATCTATACGAGGAGATTGCTCTAAGCAGCCTTTTGATTTCCTCTATCTTCTTAAAATCATTCATCAGAGGGTCAAGCCAAGGTTCCCGCTTCTCTGGTGCTCGCTTTCTTTTCTTGGGTCTCTTCTTTCTGCGCAGTTTTTCAATGCCTTCAAGATACTTCTTATACGCTGGGTTTGCTGTGCAAAGTTTGTCCAGTGCAATGTGAAGGTTGGCTGAAGCTACTGCTTTTGGATCGTTTGGATAGTACTTGTTGGCTATGATAGACGCCGTAATTGGATCGTGGAAAAGCTTTCTGTGTCCTCTCCCCAAGAAAACTACTGGCGCGTCCATTTTTTCATGGATCTTCCGATAGGATTTTCCAAGGAAAACTTTGTCTACGAATACGTGAACTCTCCAGCCTGGCAATAACCATCCTCCCCTCAACTACACCTCTTTCAGAGACAAGCGAGGCTCTAGACACCTCTTCAGGGCTCGCTTGGAACGGGAAGATCGCTTTGCGCTGACCTTGGGCCCAAACAAAAGAACGTTTTCATTAAGTCTTAGGCCGACGGTTCTTTGCTTACTCTCCAAGCCAATAACGGTTTCTCCATGCTTTTCTGCCATCTCACACACGCTCTTCGCTTTATGAAAACCAAAAACGCAACCCCGGAATGTGTGTGTGAAAGGGCTCGATTTTCAGTTTCTACTTGTCTCTTTGTTTTCAACCCTTAAAAGGTTAACTACCGCGCTTGCAAGTCGTGTCCAATGTCAATCAACAAACACTCACTATTTTTCCTGTAACCCGATATTTGGAGCAAGAACTCATGTTGTCGCACAATTTTGGTGACGAGCTGCCATGGACTTTGTCCATAGGCGTGATTAGTCGGTTCACGACAGCTACTACGCTGGTGCGCACTATTCGCGCCTACGCAGAACTATGGACAAATCAAGTGGTTTTAGCGCACAGGAAGACTTCATTAACGAAAACGAAAGCGCGTGATTCCATTATTTCACAGATGAACTTCTTCCAAAGAATAGCGGAAACTCCAATATACTTCACGCTTGCAGTCGAACCTAACTCCAAAGCGGACAAGATTGAATCCCCGCATTGGGCAAATGTGGGTTTTCAAGCCGCACCAAAGATGACTTTGAAATACAAAGCTTCGCGCGTGTTCTAATTCTTATAAAGCACAAGTACATACACTCGTTCCTGAGGCCAAACTACGTTGAGCAAAGACTCAAATGAACCGCAGCTGACTGAAACGATACTGAACATCGTGAAGGAAAAGAAGCCAGACACTGTGAAGCAGCTTACAAGTCTCGTAAAAGAAAAACTGTCCATCGACGAGAGAAAAATCATTGATCGCATTTTGAAGCTGCAAAGTGAAGGAAAGATAAAACTATCAAAACAGCCTACAGCCGTCCCCACTGAATTTTCTCTCTACCTGTTCACGGAACAAGCCCTGTGGTACTGGATCACCATAGCTACGGTAGTCGTCACAGCCATCATCGTGTTCGCTATTCCTGAGGATTTCTACCCTTGGGTCTACATACGATACGTGCTAGGCACAATCTTCGTCCTATGGCTGCCAGGCTACACGTTCATAAAAACCCTCTTCCCAACAGAGCTCCCAGTCAGATTCTCGACAAAAACACCCAACGAAAACCTAGACACCATAGAACGCATCGCCCTCAGCATAGGCATGAGCCTAGCCCTCGTCCCAATCGTCGGCCTCCTCCTGAACTACACGCCCTGGGGAATACGCCAAACACCCATAGTACTCAGCCTACTCACACTGACGGCAATCTTCGCCACAGCCGGAATACTCAGGGAGCACCAAGCCAAGACAGCACCATAGAAATCTGTCTACTGAGTAACAGAGAAAGAGAAGCTCATTCGAATTCGTACACAAGTTATAAATACGAATTGTGCTGACGTCAATATTTAGAGGCGTTGCATGAGTTTCCCTGTTTGGTGCAACCCAAACTCAGCGGTGGAACAACCAAATGGCGAGACGTAAACTTCTTCTAGTAATACTACCCGTCACCGCCGTAATGTGGCTCATAGGCTGGATACTCTGCTGGGCAAGTTCCGAAAACGAAGAAGAAGAAAAAGCTCGAAGCAAGAAAACCCACAACTGATCCAGAAATTTCCCCCCCTTAACAAGTTCTCAGTTTGTAGACGGCCAATTCTGCTCAACACAATAGACACGGGCAAACCGTCCACAGCCAACGAACAGCCTACACAATATCACGCAACCCAACCGCTACAGTTTCCAAAAGCCAGTTGATTACAGCACTATTATTTTGTAGAGCATTTTTTTAGAGCACCGCCTTAATTCCTAGGAGCCGGTTTGCACCGCATTGCACTGCACCGTCTAGGGCTTATTTTGTCCAATGATTCTTTGGACGCGGTGTTCCACGGTGCTCAGAAAATCACTAGACGCACCACACGCCAGCACTCCCAAAGATTTAAACTCCAAAGAAACACTCCGAAGATTCCAGAAAAACTACAAAGCCTACTCCAATCTTTGCAATCCCTGACTTCTATCAAACATGTCCAAACCGCAGCCCTCAATAACCCCAGCTCAATTCGAACAAAACCGTGACGCTTGCTTCACTCTTGAAACAAACTCAGAAAATTGTCAAGTCGGCAGCAGCGCAGGCTCCGACAGCAAGAAAAGCCAGCCAAAAGAGAACAAGATTGCAGCAAAATAGCAACTGAAACCAAAGCTTCCCGCGTCAACGCTCTCACGCCCATCCTATCGCACGATCATCTTCATTTTGTATCTGCCGAAATTCCGCCTTCAAAGATCCACTTGGCGTTCGACGATACCCCAATGGCAAATGTCCAAGCCACCCAACGAATCGCAATTCTACAGAAGCTTCCACCTCGCTCTTCCAATTCGCCTTTGCAACCTTGTCAACTCTGCCTGACAAAGCCTTCCAACCGAAGCTGACTAAACAGCCAATCTGGCTTCTCAGAAAACGTTAAAAACAACCAACGAAATTGTGATTCAAATCCGTGAATTGCCAATGAGCCAAGATTCCAACAAGAAGCTGAAAGAGAAGAAGAGGAAAAATGAAAGTAGAGGGTGGATGCAGACTCTAAGGAAATTTAATGTCCATCGGGATGTCATGCAGCCGAGCTCTGAGTTTTCAGTTGCCTTGATTCTTTGCTGTCTTCTGCTTTCTGGGCTTTCCTTTCAGCTTAGATGGAATTGCTCACTCGTTGACGAATCGAAACATGGTGGAGATTAATAGTTCATCAGACTTTTGGCCTTCAATTGATGTGAAAGTTGATGTTAGTGATGTTGTGGGAATCAATAGTCTGTCGTTGGGTTTTCAGATTGATTTGGAATGGAAAGCATGGACCACCAGTCCCCTCCGAAAAGAATTAGCCAAGAATGCCAGCTTCGAACTGGTGCGCTTCTTTGATTTCAGGCCAACCGTTCCCCGCTTGGCTCCATGCACTTACTGGGATGAAACCAGCAAAACAGGAACATGGAACTGGATCAACGTTGACAACCTTGTCCAAACGATCTTCGACGTCGGAGCTGAACCTCTGATCTGTCTCGGATGGGTTCACTCTAATTCTACCAAAACTTTGGACTACATTCCGACTGGCATGGCTTTAGACCCGACAAATCAACTGCCTTATGCTGCAATCTACTCAAAATACTGCGTCGAATGGGTGAAACACTTCAAGGCCACAGGGTTGCCCGTTAGATATTGCGAGATATTCAACGAACCTTGGACGTATTTTGGCTGGGCTGGATGGGAGAATCTGACGAGACTAGGGAATTTCAAGATCTTGTGGGATGCATGTGCCAAAGCGATGCGAATGGAAAACTCTGCAGTTAAGCTTAGTTTTGACTTCATAACTGCAAAAAGAGTGCTGGATTATTGGTTGAAAAACGGTGGGGAAAACGTTGATTACCTTGACTTTCACAAGTACGATGGTTGGTCAATGAGCGGATACGGCTATTTCAACGACACCGAACTGTTCATGATGGCGGAGAGAGAGCGTTTTGAGTCCTACGGCGACTTTTATGGTGTTGATGATGCGCGACAGGCATGGTTTAATGTTACAGGAAAGATTCTTCCTGTGATCTGTTCTGAGAGCAACTTAAATTCGGTATGGAAAAATGGAACAGACCCGCGGATCAGAAATATGACAGGAGCGGTGTGGACTGCTCTTGTTTTGAGAGAAGCCGTTCTTAAGGGTCTCAATTATTACACGTATTTCAATTTTGGCGGAGACGGTTTTGGAATGGTCGATTTCGAATCGGACACGCCGTGGTATACATACTACGTTCAGCAAACTATCGGCAGCCACCTAGCGGTTGGAGACCAAATCAAAATCATATGCACACCATACGACGGCCAAGACTACGGACCCCCACAAGAAGCAATTATAACAATTTCTAACACTCCACCATAAATCACTTCCAATCATCCCCTAACAGACCCAACAATCAACGAAACACAAAACCAAATATTCAACGTTACATGTTCCGATATTGACGGGGACGCCTCAACAATTGAATGGTGGGTAAACGGCACACTGGTACAGAATCAGGCAGGCGTATACATCTCCACTTACCTGTTTGAAGCAAGCCCGGACTCGGCAGGCACATACATCATAACTGTCATAGTAAAAGACAACGAAATCCAAACATCACGCCAGTGGACGCTAATAGTGAAAAAGCCAGAAAGTTAAACTCTCGATGAGTCCCTACCACCTTTCGTGGCCGTGGTCTACTTCAACGGCGGGATCAAAGGAGTTACTCTAATGACCTTGAAACTGACATAAAAGCGTGGAGAATCCTAATATTTGGGCAGGGCAACATAATTCGTGGTGTGAGTCTTGGAACCCGAAGAGAAGCTCCTAAATCGAATAGTCGTAAATCCTAAGGTTATGGTTGGTAAGCCTGTTATTAAGGGTACTAGGATCCCCGTTGATGCCATTATTAAAAGGCTCGCTGGAGGCATGAGTTTAAGGGAGATTCTTGAAGAATATCCTAACTTAAAGGAGGAAGATGTAAAGGCTGCATTAGAATATGCGGCGAGGGTATTAGCCGGCGAGGAAGTAGTACCGATAGTTGTTGAGTGAAT